>Ga0070741_10000282_pt1 | contig 194038 bp, 175 predicted proteins | sample Coa_R1_4_FD_66440 | JGI IMG/M metagenome (GOLD analysis project Ga0070741, IMG submission 66440) | Surface soil microbial communities from Centralia Pennsylvania, which are recovering from an underground coalmine fire - Coalmine... | ecosystem: Environmental > Terrestrial > Soil >... | reverse complement strand
CACGTTCATCCATCGCCGAACACTCCTTCCAAGGCATCGACACCCCCCGCCAGCGCGAAAGGTGTTACCTATGTGTCCGGTACGATTCGTCACCTATGTCTCGGGTCGCTCACAAGCGCTTAGGTGATTGCGAGCTCGCGGCCTGCGGGGTGAGCCGAGACCACCCGCCCGCCTGGAGCAAGAATGAGCCGCCATCATCTCAAGGCCAGTGCTGAGACTTGTCACTGGGGCTTCTTCGACGCCGCCCGCAAGCCCGTCCTCGCCATCGACAGCGGCGACCGCGTTACGGTCGATACCCTCACCGGCGCGCCTGAAGTGGTTCCGACATCCGGCTTTCATGTGCCGCCGGAGCTGACCGAGGTCCACGCCCGCGCCGAGCGGTTCACCGGCGGCTCGCATATCTTGACCGGACCGATCGCGATTCGGGGTGCGAAGCCGGGACAGGTGCTGGAGGTGCGCATCCACGATGTGAAGCTGCGGCAGGATTGGGGTTTCAACGTCATCCGTCCGCTCGCCGGCACCTTGCAGGACGATTTCCATGAGACGCGGCTCATCCACATCCCGCTGGACCAGAAGCGCAACGTCGGGCGGCTGCCGTGGGGTCTCGAGCTGCCGCTGGCGCCGTTCTTCGGCATCATGGGGGTGGCCCCGCCGAAAGCCTGGGGCCGAATCACGTCGATCGTGCCGCGCGCGCATGGCGGCAATATCGACAACAAGGAGCTCGTCGCCGGCAATCACCAGGGTCGGCACGCCGCTGGTGTGGCTCTTGACCGTGGCTCGGGATCGGGCGAGCGGATGACGACATGGTCGAGCCCGGTGACGGCCGCGTCCGGCTCAGCGGCCACTATCGGCGAGGGCCTGGCCGATCCGGCGTCGAGGCCGCGAGCGACCAGCGAGAGCGCGACGCCGTGCGTCGCAGAGCGGCCGACGGCGAGGCTGTCCGCCTCCGTCGATGTCTGGACGGGTAGGCCGCGTCGCTCCAGCAGGCGCCGGGCCTTGTCGATGTGCGTCGTGGCGAAGGCGAGTCCGCAGAGGCCTTCCGCAGCGGATGCCGGCGTGGCCTCGAGCACCAGGCGCACATTGGCAAGCCGGAATGAGGCGGGGGCAACGCCGTTGCCTCGATCGGCGCGGCGACCGAGCAGCAGCTCACAGCTTGCCACAGTCTTCTCCAGCGAATGCACGGCGACGGTTACGTGATCGAGGGCGTGGATCATGCTAGGAGTCGGCGCCTATCGCGAGCAGGAGCAAAGCCATTTCCTCTACCACGACGACCCGAAGCACGGCCAAAGCGAACGGCGAGCGCACGCGCAGGACGCGCGGGTCGGAAGCCGCCAAGCGGGCGCCTGGGCGCGTGTCGGCCGAAGCGACCCTCGAGAAGCTCAAACAGCGCCTGCGCGAGATCAGCGACCTCGGCTCGGCGGCGGCCGTGCTCGGCTGGGACCAGGCGACCTACATGCCGCCGGGCGGGGCTACGGCACGCGCGCGGCAGGGCGCGGTGCTGAGCCGGCTGGCGCACGAGAGGTTCACCGACCCGGCGCTCGGCAGGCTGCTGGACCGCCTGCAGCCCTATGCCGACAGCCTGCCCTCCGATTCCGATGATGCATGTCTCGTCCGCGTCACGCGCCGCGATTTCGAGAAGGCGGTGCGGGTGCCGGCCGACTTCGTGGCGCGCTGGAACGCGCACGGCTCGGCCTCGTTCGACGCCTGGACCCGGGCGCGACCCGCCAACGACTTCGCCACCATGCGGCCGCTGCTTGAGCGGACGCTCGACTTCAGCCGGCAGTACGCGGACTTTTTCGCACCCTATGCCCACGTCGCCGATCCGCTGATCGACGGGCCCGACGAGGGCATGACGACCGCGACGGTGCTGGCGATGTTCGCGCAGCTGCGCGCCGAGCTGGTGCCCATCGTGCGCGCCATCTGCGAGCGGCCGCCGATCAACGACCGCTGTCTCTTCGGCTCGTTTCCCGAGGCGGCGCAGATGGCCTTCGGCCTCGCCGTCATCAGGAGCTTCGGCTACGACCTCGACCGCGGCCGTCTCGACAAGACGCACCATCCGTTCTGCACGAAGTTCGCCGCCGGCGACGTGCGCATCACCACGCGCGTGCGCGAGGACCATATCGCCGAGGCGCTGTTCTCCACCCTGCACGAGGCGGGGCACGCGCTCTACGAGCAGGGCGTTGGGGCCGAGCTGGAAGGCACGCCGCTCGGCAGCGGCGCATCGGCCGGCGTGCACGAGAGCCAGTCGCGGCTTTGGGAAAACGTGGTAGGGCGCAGCCGCGGCTTCTGGGAGCATTTCTATCCGCGGCTGCGCGAGGCATTTCCCGACCGGTTCTCGCGCGTGCCGCTCGGCACCTTCTACCGTGCCGTCAACAAGGTCGAGCAGTCGCTGATCCGCACCGACGCCGACGAGGTGACCTACAACCTCCACATCATGATGCGGTTCGACATGGAGCTGGAAATGCTGGAAGGCCGGCTGGAGGTGAAGGATCTCCCCGAGGCCTGGCGCGCACGTATGGCGGCCGACCTCGGCATCACCCCGACCGGCGATCGCGACGGCTGCCTGCAGGACGTGCACTGGTACAGCGGCGCGGTGGGCGGCGGCTTCCAGGGCTACACCATCGGCAACATTCTGGCCGCGCAGTTCCATGCGGCGGCGCTGCGGGCGCATCCCGAGATTCCCGGCGAGATGGCGGCGGGGCGCTTCGCCGCGCTGCACGGATGGCTGCGCGAGAACGTCTATCGGCATGGGCGCAAGTTCACGCCCGACAAGCTCGTTCTACTGGCCACCGGCACTCCCATGACCATCGCGCCCTACGTGGCCTATCTGCGCGAGAAGTATGGCGAGCTCTACGCTTTGCCGTGACTGCCGAGCCAAGGGCGTCGCGCCGCCCGGCTCTCGGCGTCCTGTCACACGCTCCAACCCCGTGCTGAGCCTGTCGAAGCACGGTTGACATGCGTGGTCCGTCCTTCGACAAGCTCAGGACGCGGGCGGAATGATTGACGTCACGCACCCGGCGGCGGGTCAAGCCATACGCTCATGGGTATCACTCTTCGTAGCGCCGGACTTGCGAATGCCGTCGGCGCGCCTTGGGCCGCGTCTCGGCCGAGGCGTGGATGACGGGCAGGTGCTTCGGCGGCTCGACCTCGGCGGCGTAGCTGGAGTCGCGCTGGACCTTGCGCCAGACGTAGCGATAGCCGGCGTCCGTGAAGTGCTCGCCGTCGCGCGTGCGCATGGCGGGCTGGCAGATCTGTGCATCGCGCAGGCTCACGTATTGGATGCTGGTCGTCGCCAGGCGCCGGCGCAGGTAATCGTCCATCTCCTTGGCGCGGTTGTCCCAGCTCTTGAGCACGCAAGGCGGCCCCACCCAGACGATCCGCGCGCCGGTCCTCAACGCGCCCTCGATCACGACCTCGATGTCGTGACGCATGGCGTGGACCGGGATGGCGGCGTCGTTGAGCCCGAGGCTCATGATGGCGACCGCGTCCTTCGGCACCCGCTCGAACTGCGGGGCGATGGCATTGCGGCGCAGGCTCACGCTGTGGTGCGCGACGCCGCGCATGCCGATGGTCTGGGCGGCCGCCGCAGCGATGCTGTCGCCGATGAAGAAACCCTCTGCGGCCTCACAGCGCGAGGCGGAGGCAGCACACATGAAGGCCGCGCCGGCCACGACGCTCGCGACGGTGGCACCAGGGCCATTGGACCTCGCACGCATCACCGCTGTTCCACCTTCAGCAGGTTCCGCACGCTCTCGAACATCTCTGCGGGGGACACGTGCATCATGCGGTTCCAGTCGGCGGCGCGCTCCGCGATCCAGGCGCTCGCGGGGCTCGAAGGAAGGCGCTGCGTCCACTGCACGAGCCCCTCCGAGTTGAACAATAGGAGCAGCAGCACCGCATTGAGGGCAATCGTCCGAAAGGTGGAGGCCGGCGAGGGGCGCATGCCCCTTTCGAGGTCGAGGGTTCCGAGGGGCTCGTTCACTGGCTCGGGCATGGCGCTCCTCAGAACTGGAAGTAGATGAAGGGGGCACTGCTGTCGCCGCCGACGATCTCGATCAGCAGGAGCGCGATGCCCGTCAGCACGCCGACCGCCCACGTGGGGATGCGATGGTAGATGCGGTCGAGCTGCTGCAGCAGGTCGGGGCTGGTGAACTGGATGGCGAGCCCGAACGCGATCAGCGATGCGAGGAAGGGCGTCAGCAGCGAGGACGGCTGCGACCAGTTGCCGAGCGCGGTGAGCACATCGAGGGCGCGCCCCGTATTGTCGGCGCGGAAGAAGATCCAGCACAGGCAGACGAAATGGAACGTGAGGAGGATGGCAAGCGCGCGCCGCCACGGCGGCCGGGTGCCGGGTGGTCCAGCGGCGCCGTTGCGGCCGGAGGCCATCCGCTCAGCGGCCAACGCACCGCCGTGCAGCGCGCCCCAGATGACGAATTTCCAGGCCGCGCCGTGCCAGATGCCGCCGAGCACCATGGTCAGCAGCAAGTTGGCGTAGGTCCGGATGCGGCCATGTCGGTTTCCGCCGAGCGGGATGTAGAGGTAGTCGCGCAGCCAGCTCGACAGCGACATATGCCAGCGGCGCCAGAAGTCGGCGAGCGTCTCGGCGCGATAGGGTTGGTTGAAGTTGCGCTGGAAGCGGTAGCCGAGCAGCGCCGCCACGCCGATTGCGATATCGCTGTAGGCGCTGAAGTCGCAGTAGATCTGCACCGCGTAACCGTAGACGGCGGCCAGCAGATCGACGGCGCCATAGGCCTGCGGGTCGAAGAACGCCTTGTCGACCAGGCTCACCGCAAGCCAGTTGGCGACGACTGCCTTCTTGAACACGCCCCACACGATCAGCAGCACGCCGAGGCTGACGAACACGCGGCAGGGATCGGGCGGACGCTCCAGCTGCGGCAGGAAGCTCGCGGCGCGCACGATGGGGCCTGCCACGAGGTGCGGAAAGAAGGAGATGAAGAACATCACGTCGATGAGCGGGCGGGGACGGTCGAGATCGCCACGGAAGAGATCGACGATGTAGGAGATGCCCTGGAAGGTATAGAAGGAGATGCCGATGGGCAGCACGATCTCGAGCAGCGGCAGCTCGCGGCCGACCTCGAGCGAGGCCAAGAGCGCGTTCAGCTCCTCCGAGAACCAGCCATAGTATTTGAAGAAGCCGAGCAGCGCGAGGTTCGCCGCCACGCCCAGGGAGAGCGCGGCCCGTCGCAGGGCGCTGCGCTTGGCGAGACCGATCAGGCGACCGATGCCCCAGTTGAAGATCACGCTGCCCAGCAGCACGAAAGCTAGCTTCCAGCTCCAGAACGCGTAGAAGAAGTAGCTGGCGGCTATGATCGCGAGCTTGTGCAGATTGTGCCGGCCGGCGCGAACGAGCGCCCAGGCCGTCGGCCACAGCGCCAGGTAGAACAGCAAGAAGTTCAGGGTCGGGAATACCATGGCGGCGCTGCGATCACCGTCCCGGATAGCCGCGCATCAGCACGGCGAAGAGCGCATCGGCGGAGCGCCAGTAACCTTCCTTCCGCATGTGCACCCGGTCCTTGTGCACCAGCCCTTCGCGCTCCCAGCGGTAGGCGCCGCACAGGCCACCCTCGACCTCGAGCCAGTCCCAGAAATAGGCGCCGGCCCTGCGTGCAACTGCGCGCTGGGCATCGCGCACGAGGTCGTAGGAGCCCGGCGTGTGCCAGCGGCAGAGTCTTCGGTCGGCGCGGGACAGCAGGACGTCGTAGTCGGCAATCTCCTCCGCCGACAGCGGTGTGCATGGCGTGCGGTCGTGCTCCGCGCCGGAGCCGCCGCAGTATTTGGGGATGCGGTTGGCGTCGGGGCCGCTGACCAGCACGATCGAGGCGTTGGGCGCGGCCCGCTTCAAGGCATCGATACGCTTCTCGAGCAGCGTCTCATAGCTCGCGAGCCGACTCTTGGGGGCATAGCCCTCGTTGGTGCCGAACGCCAGGAGCACGAGCGAGGGATCGAGTTGCGCCAGCTGACCGGCGACCGTGGTCCAATCCCAGCGGTCCATGATGCCGACCTGCGCGCCGGAGAAGCCATGGCTTGTCAGCACGACGCCGCGGTGCTTGCGGTAGACGGCCCAATCGGCGATGTCGACGCTGCCGTTGCCGCGGGGCCGCACCTCCAGGCGCTCGCCGGGCGCGGATAGGGAGAACGCGCGGCGCGCCATGGCGTAGGCCTCGCCCTGCGTGTCGATCTCGCCGATGGGCTTGCCGTCGACGGCGACGTCGATCGTTCCCCCCTGGGGCTTCCGGTAGTAGCCGATCTCGACAACATCGAACTCGGCGCCTTCATCGCGCGTCGTGAGCGTCATGACGTCGGCGGGATCGGCGCCGCGAGTGACGAAGCCGGACAATCCGAAAGGAAGAGGGGCGTGGTCCGACTTGTTGCTCGTGTGCACTTGCCACTTGCCGGCCTGCTGCGCGCGCACCTGGTAGGGGCGCCAGTAGGCGACAGGCGCACCGGGCGCCAGCATGCCGCGTCCCGCGTTGCCGAAACGCTCCTGGAAGCGCATGCGGAGGCGGCCGGAGAAGTGCTCGGCCTCGGTGTGGCTGTCGCCGATCTGCAGGATCGTCAGGCGCTCGATGCGCCCGGCCTCCAGGTCGGCGAGGCGGCGATGGAATTGGCGGAGCGGCTCAGCCGTCTGCGACGTCCCATGCCCGCCGCGGACCAGAGCCGGAGGGTTGGCGATGGCCGACTCGCGGGCCTCTTGCGCCGCCGCGATGGTCACCAAGGCCATCGATGTCGCAGGGCAGGCACACAGCAGCACGTACGCCGCCCTACCGATCATGTGCGTGTACCGGATCAGCGCACCAGCGTCTCGGCCGTCCGTGGGACCATGGCCCTGAAGCGCGGCGATACCTCGAGCAGCCGGTCGAACGCGATCTTGGCCAGCAGCTCGTACCCGGGCTCGCTGAAGTGGAGGCCGTCGGCATGCCGCATCAGGCGTTTCCTGCCGCTGAGATCGTTGAAGTAGGGCATGTAGGTACCCCTGTCGTCGGCGGTCATGGCCCAGGTCGAGACGAGGGTGACGTAGGGCCTGCCGGCGGCCGCCTCGGTGGTGATCTCGTTCGTCAGCCGCGCCGCGGCGGTGCCTTCGGCGGTGCGCATCACCGGCAGCAGCACCCACACGAGCGGTACGTTCCTGCGGCCGGCGTGATCCATGAACCTGTCGATGCGGCCGCGATAGAGCTCGATCCATTTCTTGGTGCCGAACAGCGCCTGCGCCTTGCCGCCGATGAAGAAGCTGCGGCGGTCGTCATTGGCGCCGATCATGATGACGAGCGCGTCCACGGGACCGGCCGCGAAGGCGGCGTCGATCTGCTCGGTCATGTCCGAGCCGGTGAAGCCGACGGAATGCCGGGCGCCGCGAAAGACGGTGAAATGCTTGTCGTTGTGCAAGCGGCGGTAGAGGCCTTCCCACAGGCCGTCGCCGAGCGAGTCCCCGATTGCCGCTACGGTCAATCGCTCGGATGCCTGGCGGGGGGCTGCAGCAACGGTCGTGTTGTCAGACGATGTATCCGCGCTGGCTTGCGACAATGCCGGCCAGGGATCGATGCCGACGAACAGCAGGCCGATAGCGACCAGCAACAAGACATAGCGCACAGCCTGCTCCCCCACCCCAACAGTCCCCGAAGGCATCGCGTCCCGCAATCAATTCCACAATAGGCGGACATGGGTGTCCAGCCTGATCGCCGGCTGGGGTGAAGAAAGGGTCCGAGCGCGAGGGAGCGGGACAGCATGCCCAACGAGCGAGCATCGGTCGGCGGCAAGAGAAGCACGCGGCGCGGGCATCCGGAGACTCCGTGCGGCCTGGATCAACCGGCGATCGTACAGTTCTTGCGCTACGTCGTCCGGGTTGCGCACGGTGGCCTCGGCAAGTCGACGATCAACAACACGTCGGTTCCGGCCGAGCTCGTGGCTGCCATCATCAGCCGTGCCGTGATGGCGGTCTCGGTGGCGGCGGGCCAGATCAGGCCAGCAGCTCGCGGATGCGGGGCAGATGCTCGCGACCCCAGTAGAGATCGCCGTCCTCGAGCAGGAAGCTCGGCACGCCGAATATGCCGGCCGCTTCGGCCTCCCGGCGTATGTCGTCCGCCTGCTGCCGGCCCTCGCCCTCGAGGAACGCGGGGAATGGTCCGGCCTCGGCGCCGCACTCCCTCAGCACGGCCGCCAGCGCGGCGGGGTCCTCGATGTCGAGCTCGCGCCTCCAGAAGCGCTCGAAGACACGATCATGATAGGCGTGCATGACGCCATGCTGTTTCGCGTAGAGCAGGCCGATGTTGGCCAGCAAGGAGTCGAAGATCTTCCTCGGTCCGCGAATGGTGAGGCCGCGCCTGTTGGCCTCGCGCCGGCAGTCCATGTAGCTGTATTTCACACGTCGCCACTGGTGGGCATTGCGGCTCTCCTCCAGCACCTTGCCTTGCGCATCAACCTTCGCGCTGCCGAGATAGGCCGGAATGTCGAGCGTGTAGGGCAGCCACTCGAGCCGCGCCCCGGTCTCGCGCTCCAGCGCGTAGACGAGGTCCTTGGCCAGATAGGCGTAGGGGCTCTTGTAGTCGCTGTAGACCTTGACCGTGCGCTGGGCCATCTCGTCCTCAGGCCTCCAAGGGGCGCGCTCTCGCTGCTTGAGGTTCACCTCACTATCCGGCCGGGCGCGTTGCGCGGCAACAGGGCTCATGCCTGCAAACCGCTTCTCCCCGCGCGCCCTGCCGGATACGATCCAAGCAAACGGATCGGGCCCGGAGGTATGCCATGAAGCTGATGATGTTCGCGAAGGGTAAGGGTGCGGCCCTCGGGCTGGTCGAGGGCAAGTCGGTGATCGACCTGGCGGCTGCCGATCCCTCGCTGCCCGCCGACCTCAAGACGCTGATCGCGGCCGGCCCGGGCGCGCTTGCGGCCGTCAAGGCTGCGGCAGGCAAGGCGCCCGCTGCTGCCAGGCTCGGCCTCGATCAGGTGAAGCCGGCGCTCCCCATCTCGCCGCCGGGCAAGATCATCTGCGTCGGCCTCAACTACGCATTGCACGCTAAGGAGGGCGGGCATCCGATCCCCACCTATCCCTCGTTCTTCCTGCGGGTTGCGACCTCGCTCGTGGCGGCCGGCGCCCCGGTGATCCGACCGAAGTGCTCGGTGCAGCTCGACTACGAATGCGAGCTCACCATCGTCATCGGCAAGGCCGGGCGGCACATTGCCGAGGACAAGGCTCTCGGCCACGTGTTCGGCTACACGCTCTTCAACGACGTCTCGGTGCGCGACTTCCAGCGCAAGACCTCTCAGTGGACGCCGGGCAAGAACTTCGACGGGACGGGCCCGCTGGGCCCGTGGGTGGTGACCGCTGACGAGCTGCCGCCGGGTGCCTCGGGCCTGCGCATTGCGACGCGCCTCAACGGCGAGACCATGCAGGACTCCAACACCTCCGACATGATCTTCTCCACCGCGAAGACCATCGCCCTTCTCTCCGAGTTCATGACGCTCGAGCCGGGCGACGTTATCGCCACGGGCACGCCGTCGGGCGTGGCGCATGCCAGGAAGCCGCCGCCCTGGATGAAGGCCGGCGACAAGGTGGAGGTGGAAGTGGAGGGGATCGGCGTTCTGGCGAACCCCGTCATCGACGAGGCGTGAGGCCGTGCGGCCGGTCGTGCCGGACCTCGAGGTCCGACACGATGGCAGCAGCTATCTGCGGCTCGGGCGGTCGCGGTCCTTCTGCCGCCACCACTCGGCGCTGCCGAACTCGGGCTCGTCGGAGGCGAACTCGAGCTGGCGGGGCACGAAACGGCGCATCTTCAGAAGCGTGGCGGTACCGGCCTCCACATCGCGATCCGCCAGCTTCTCGGCGAGCTCCTCGGCAATCCGCGTCACATCCGTCTCGGCCCGAGCCGGGGCCGCGGCCCCCGCAAGGAGCAGCGAGGCGGCCAGGGCAGCCATTGTCGTCTTCATCGTCGTCTCCATCTCGTTTGCAGGGCCCAGGGGCTAATCGCGCTCGAGGAAGCCTCCAGCCGCGACCTCTGCCGTACCCTACAAGGGGGCGGACAACTGCGCTGTCACGTGTGGAACAAGGTCGTGCAGGCGCGAGGCGGCGGCCTACGCGCGCCTTGCTCTGGCGGGGGGAGGCGGCGAGGCATCCCAGCGCTCCGCCGCGCGATCGTCGCTGTCACGCGCGTCCACCCAGCGCTCGCTGCCGTCCGCGTCGCGCTCCTTCTTCCAGAAGGGAGCGCGGGTCTTGAGATAGTCCATCAGGAACTCGGCGGCGGCGAAGGCGGCCTCGCGATGCGCCGAGGCGGTGACGACGAGCACGATGTTGTCGCCGGGACGGAGATCGCCGATGCGGTGCACGACGAGGCTCGCCTGCAGCGGCCAGCGTCTTCCCGCCTCCGCCTCCACGGTCTCGAGCTCGGCCTCCGTCATGCCCGGGTAATGCTCGAGTGTCATGGCCGTGAGCGGCCCGCCACGGCTCTCGCCGCGAACGATGCCGGTGAACGTGACGACGGCGCCGATGTCGGTGCGGCCGGTGGTGAGGCGGCGCACCTCTGCCGCGATATCGAAATCCTCGCGCTGGACGCGGACGCTCACGTTCAACCCCCTGTCACCGGAGGAAAGAACGCGATCTCGCGAGCGCCGGCGAGCCGGGCCCCGGGCTTGACGTGCGCGCGGTCGATGGCGGCACGGATCACCTCCGCGCGGGCGAACGCCTCGGCGTACTCGGGTCCGCGCGACTTCAGCCACGCCACCAGCTCCGCCACGGTGCCGACGTCGGCGGGCAGGTCGACGATCTCCTCGGCCTTGCCGGTCTTCTCGCGCACCCAGGCGAAATAAAGGATCTTCACGGGCATGACAGGAGCCCTACCGCTCCATGGCCGTACGGATGGCCGCCTTCAGATAGTCGTAGCCGGTCCACAGCGTCAGCAGCGCCGCCATCCACAGCATCGCCAGGCCCGTCCACGTAACGCCGGGTACGATCTTGTCGCCCGCGGGGCCCGCCAGCAGGATGCCGAGCGCGATCATCTGCATGGTGGTCTTCCACTTGGCGAGCTGGGTGACGTGCACCCTCACATTGAGCTCCGCCAGGAACTCGCGCAGGCCCGAAACCAGGATCTCGCGGCACAGGATGATCACCGCGGCGGCCACGTGCGCCTTGCCGATGGTGTTGTCGTAGGTCAGCATCAGCAGCGTCGCACCCACGAGCAGCTTGTCGGCGATGGGATCCAGCATGCGGCCCAGCATGGATTGCTGATCCCAGACGCGGGCCAGATACCCGTCCAGCCAGTCGGTGATGCAAGCGCCGACATACACCGACAGCGCCCACCAGCGGCCGGTGTCGCCGGGGATCAGGAGCAGGCACAGCACCACGGCCGGGACGGCCAGAATGCGAAGGTACGTCAGTATGTTGGGCAGGCTGGCTGGTCTCACGGAAGCCTGCGTGGTCGCGACCGTCTTCATGGCTGGACAAGAGCACCTGGGGTCTGGAGCGTCAATGGGGAGGCCCCCGGCGCGGCGATCACGACTTGGACATTTGCCGGTCTATTCGCGCCGCTCGTGAAAGAAATCGTAAATTGCCCGAGCCATGGACGCGCTGATGCCGCCGACCGCCCGCAGATCGTCCGCACTCGCACGCGACACCGCCTTGGCGGAGCCGAAATGCTTGAGGAGCGCGCGCTTGCGCGCCGGTCCGATGCCTTCGATCTCGTCGAGCGGATTGGCGCCGACGGCCTTGCTGCGCTTGGCGCGATGGGTGCCGATGGCGAAGCGATGCGCCTCGTCGCGCAGCCGCTGCACGAAGTAGAGCACGGGGTCGCGCGGCTCGAGCATCATCGGCCGGTCGCGACCCGGGAAGTGGAAGTGCTCGCGGCCGGCGTCGCGGTCGGGCCCTTTGGCCACACCGACGAGCGCGATGCCGAAGATGCCGAGCTTCTCCAGCACCTCGCACGCAACGCCCAGCTGTCCGCGGCCGCCGTCGATGAGGACGAGGTCCGGCCGCGTGGGGAAATCGTCGCCGGCCGTGTCGGGCGCCTGCGGATCCCCTTCCGTGTCGGCCTCGAGCACGGAGAGCTCGGCTTCGGAGATGGCGGCGGTGCCGTCCGCGTCCGCGCGCAGCACGCCGAAGGCCAGCGCGCTGCCGCCGCGGCGGTCGATCGGCGGAGGCTGCGGCTGCTCGATGCGCGAGGAAGCGGGGTCAGACCCTGCGGGTCTGACGCCTTTGCATCGCAAATCATCCGTGGACGGGTCGAGTGGTGGGGTCAGACCCGCAGGGTCTGACCCCATAGCCGGCGCCTCGGCCTCGTCGAGCACGAGCCGCTTGAAGCGGCGGCCCAGCACCTCGCGCATCATGGCGTAGTCGTCGCCAGGCGTGAGATCGGCCGACCTGATGTTGAACTTGCGATACTGGTTCTTCACGAACCCCTCGGCGCCGGCCACGATCATAGCGCCCACGGCATTGGCGCCCTGGATGTGGCTGTTGTCGAACACCTCGATGCGGCGCGGCACCCTCTCGAGGCCGAAGCGCTCCTTCAGTCCCTCGAGCAGAATCCGCTGCGAGGAGGTCTCTGCGAGCCTGCGGCCCAGGGCCTCGCGTGCGTTCTGCGTGGCGTGCTCGACGATGGTGGTCTTGGTGCCCCGCTGCGGCACGCGGATCTCGCAGCGGCGCTCGGCCTTGGTCGAGAGCGCCTCTTCGAGCAGCTGCCGGTTCGGCAGGTCGTGCGAAAGCAGCACGAGACGCGGCACGGGCTTGTCGTCGTAGAACTGGGCAATGAAGCTCTCCAGCACCTCCTCGACCCCGAGCGTGCGGTCGGCGCGCGGAAAGTACGCGCGGTTGCCCCAGTTCTGGCCCGAGCGGAAGAAGAATACCTGGATGCAGGTCTGCCCACCCTCCTGGTAGGCGGCGAACACGTCCGCCTCCTCGATGCCCTCCGGGTTGATGGTCTGGTCGGCGGTGACGTGCGCCAGCGCCCACAGGCGGTTGCGGTACTTGGCCGCCTGCTCGTAGTCGAGGTTGTCGGCCGCCTCCTGCATCAGGCGCTGGTACATCTGGCGGGCGTTCTGGCTCTCCCCGCGCAGGAAGCGCGTCGCCTCCTCGACCAGCGCGTTGTAGTCATCGATCCCGATCTCGCCCGTGCACGGCGCCGAGCAGCGCTTGATCTGGAAGAGCAGGCACGGGCGCGTACGGCTTTCGAACACCGCATCCGGGCACGAGCGCAGCAGGAACGCCCGCTCCAGCATGTTGATGGTGCGGTTGACGGCGCCGGCGGAGGCGAACGGTCCGAAATAGTCGCCCTTGCGGTTGCGGGCGCCGCGGTGCTTGAGGATCTGCGGCGCCTTGTGGTCGCGGGCGATGAGGATATAGGGGAAGGACTTGTCGTCCCTGAGCAGCACGTTGTAGCGCGGGCGGAAGCGCTTGATCAGGTTGGCTTCCAGCAGCAGCGCCTCGGCCTCCGTGCGCACCGTCACGAACTCCATGGACGCCGTGGCGGCGATCATGCGCGTGATGCGATTGGTGTGGTTGCCGGCCCGCGCGTAGCTCGTAACGCGGGCCTTCAGGCTGCGCGCCTTGCCGACGTAGATGACGGTGCCCGCCGCGTCGATCATGCGGTACACGCCGGGCGAGCCCGGCAGCGTCTTGAGGTACTGCGCGATCACCTCCGGCCCCGTCTTGGCAGGCCCCCCGGCCTGGGAGGCGCGCTCATCGGGGCCGACCGGCACCTCGCGGCTGTTCTTGAGCGGCATGGCAGCGATTTCTGGGTCTTGGAGCTCGGCTGTTCGGCGTTCGAGTCCCTCATCATAGATGTGGGGTTGGCGTGCTACAGTCAATCTGCTTCGGGAAGGAGGATGGGATGCTCAAGCTGTTCTATGCACCAAACACCTGCGCGCTGGCCTCGCACATCGCCCTGGAGGAGGCGGGTGCCGACTACGCGCTCGCCCGCGTCGACTTCCGCACCAACGAGCAGAGGAAGCCCGAATACCTGGCCGTCAATCCCAAGGGGCGCGTTCCGGCGCTGGCGACCGACGCCGGCATTCTCACCGAGACGCCCGCCATCCTGGCCTTCGTCGCCCAGACCTTTCCGAAGGCGCGGCTGGCGCCGCTGGATGATCCGTTCGCGTTCGGCCGTGTGCAGGCCTTCAACAGCTACCTGTGCTCGACCGTTCACGTCGCCCATGCCCACCGTATGCGCGCCTACCGCTGGGCCGACGACCCGGCCGCCATCAAGGAGATGCAGCGCAAGGTGCCGCAAACGGTGGCGGAGTGCTTCGATCTCATCGACCGCGAGATGCTTGCCGGGCCCTGGGTGATGGGCAGCGCCTATACGGTCTGCGACCCCTACCTCTTCACCCTGGCTCAATGGCTCGACGGCGACGGCGTCGACATCGCCCGGTTCCCCAAGGTGCAGGACCATCGCAACCGCATGTCCGAACGCCCCGCCGTCAAGGCGGCGATCGCGCAGGAGGCCGGCTAGCCTCGCGGATGGCGTTCCGATCCAGATGGAGTGCGATCGCGGGAGCCTTGATCTCGGCGCAATCGCCGCCCATCTCCTGCCGGCCATGCACCTCGTGCGATCCTTCTCCCTCACCTTCCCGGCCGCGTTTCTGGCACCGCTCACCGTGCACGCGGCCTGGTGGCTGTCGACCGACAGTGCGCCCAGCTGGAGCGAGGCCGACTGGTCGAGCGCGCATATCCTGCCATCCGCGCGCGCCAAGCCCGAGGCGCTCGTGCACGTCTACGCCGCGCGCACGGGGCGCTGGAAGGGCGTGTTCGCCCATCACTGCTGGATCGTCGTCAAGGAGCGCGGCGCCGGCTCCTACACCCGCTTCGACAAGGTCGCGTGGGGCCAGCCCGTGAAGACCAACAACTGGGCGCCGGACGCGCGCTGGTATGGGCACCGGCCTACGCTGGTTGCCGCCCTCGAAGGGCCCGCCGCGGAGGCGCTCATCCCGAAGATCCGCGCTGCAATCGCACACTATCCCTACAACCAGCCGGGTGGCTACTCGGTGTGGCCCGGGCCCAACTCGAATTCGTTCGTGGCCTACGTGCTCGCGGCCATCCCCGAGGCGGGCATTGCCCTGCCGCCGACGGCCGTCGGCAAGGACTGGCGTGTCGACGGGCATATCCTCGGTCTGACGCCGAGTGGCACGGGCATCCAGGTCTCGCTGGGCGGGCTCCTCGGGTTCACGGTCGGTTGGGTCGAGGGCGTGGAGGTCAACGTGCTGGGCCTGGTCGCGGGCTTCGATCTCAGGCGCCCGGCGCTCAAGCTGCCTGGGCTCGGCCGCATCGGCATGGGCACCATCGCGTGAGCTTGCCCTCGGCCGCGCCGTCGGATAGGCCTGCGGCCCCATGAGGCTCTACCGCGCTTTCGCCACCGTCGGCGGCCTGACCATGGTCAGCCGCGTGTTCGGCTTCCTGCGCGACATCCTGATCGCGGCGACGCTGGGCTCGGGCGCCGTGGCGGACGCCTTCTTCGTCGCCTTCCGCTTCCCCAACCTGTTCCGCCGCCTGTTCGGCGAGGGTGCCTTCAACTCGGCGTTCGTGCCGCTGTTCGCCAAGCGGCTCGAGGGCGAGGGCAAGGAGGCGGCGCGCGCATTCGCGGAGGAGGCGCTGGCTGGGCTCGTGTTCGTGCTCGTGCTGCTGACGGTCGTCGCCGAGATCGCCATGCCGTTCCTGATGTACGGCCTCGCACCCGGGTTCAGCGCGACGCCGGCCAAGTACGATCTCGCCGTGCTGCTCACGCGCATCACCATGCCCTACCTCTTGTGCATGTCGCTGGTGGCGCTGCTGTCGGGCGTGCTCAACTCGGTCGGCAAGTTCGTCGAGAGCTCGTCGGTCTCCATCGTCCTCAACCTCACCATGATGGCCGCCACCTTCGTGGCGCTGGGCCTGGGCTTGCGCAGCGAGCCGCTCGCCGGCGTCATCCAGGCATGGGGCGTGTTCGCGGCCGGGCTGCTTCAGCTGTGGGTGCTGGTCGACGGCGCGCGCCGCAACGGCCTGAGCCTCAGGCTCCGCTGGCCGCGCATGAGCGACGGGCTGCGCCGCCTGATCAGGCTGGGCATCCCCGGCGTGGTTGCCGGCGGCGTCACCCAGCTCAACATCGTCATCGGCACCGTGATCGCCTCGCTGCAGGATGGCGCCGTGTCTCATCTTTATTACGCCGACCGCGTCTACGAGCTGCCGCTCGCCATCGTCGGCATCGCGGTGGGCGTGGTGCTGTTGCCGGACGTGTCGCGCCACCTGCGCGCCGGCAATCATGCGGCCGTCATGGACAGCCAGAACCGCAGCCTCGAGTTCGCGATGATGCTCACCCTGCCGGCTTCGGTGGCGCTGGCCGTGGTGCCGACGGAGATCGTCAAGGGGCTGTTCGAGCGTGGTGCCTTCACCACGGCCGACACCCCGCCGACGGCCTATGCGCTGGCGATCTTCGCGCTGGGTCTGCCGTCGTTCGTGCTGATCAAGGTGTTCTCACCGGCCTACTTCGCGCGCGAGGACACTTCGACGCCGATGCGCTTCGCCACCCTGAGCCTGACGGCCAACACGCTGGGGTCGGTAGCGCTGTTCTTCCTGTTCCGGTGGCTCGGCCTGATGCCGCACTTGGGCATCGCCGTGGCGACGACGCTCGGCGGCTGGCTCAACGCCGGTCTGCTCTATGCGACGCTCGTCAAGCGGGGAGAGTTCGTCGGCGACGCGCGGCTGCGTCGCTCCCTGCCGCGCATCGTGGCCGCCAGCTGCGCCATGGGCGTTGTGCTCTGGATCGTGGCCGCGGCGCTGGCGCCGCAGCTTTCGAGCGCCAGCGGCCTTGTCGTGCGCCTGAGCGCGCTGGCGTCGCTGGTGGCTGCCGGGGTGCTCGTCTACGCGGCAGCCGTGTTCGCGTTCGGGGCCATGACGCTGCGGCAACTGCGCAGCCAGATGCGGCAGGGCCGCTCCGCGGGTCCGGCCTGACCCGAATGGCGTCTTGCGATTGCGGGCACTTGCTTAGCCGCCGGGGCCAAGCCATAACCCGCGCCGACCAACAAGAGACCCGACGATGAAACTCCCACAGAAGCCGACCCCGCGCGTTTTCTCCGGCATGCAGCCGACCGGCAATCTGCACCTCGGCAACTACCTGGGAGCGATGGTGCGCTGGGTGGAGATGCAGGACAGTCACGAATGCATCTACTGCGTCGTCGACATGCATGCCATCACGCTGTGGCAGGATCCGAAGGAATTGAAGAGTGCCATCCGCTCCGTGACGGCGGCCTACATGGCCGCGGGCCTCGATCCGAGGAAGTGCATCCTCTTCAACCAGAGCCAGGTGCATGAGCACGCCGAGCTCGCCTGGGTATTGAATTGCGTGGCGCGGCTGGGCTGGCTCAACCGCATGACCCAGTTCAAAGAGAAGGCCGGCAAGGATCGCGAGAACGCCTCCGTCGGCCTCTACGCCTACCCCGTGCTCATGGCCGCCGACATCCTGGCCTATCGCGCCACGCATGTTCCGGTGGGCGAGGACCAAAAGCAGCACCTTGAGCTTGCGCGCGACGTCGCCCAGAAGTTCAACAACGACTTCCGCGCCGAGATCCGCGGGGCCGGTTTCGAGGACGGCACGTTCTTCCCGCTGCCTGAACCGGTGATCATGGGGCCGGCCACGCGCGTCATGTCGCTGCGCGACGGCACCAAGAAGATGTCCAAGTCCGATCCTTCGGACATGTCGCGCATCAACATGACGGATGACGCCGACACCATCGCCAGGAAGGTGCAGCGTGCCAAGACCGATCCTCATCCGCTCCCCTCGACCGAGGCGGAGCTCGAGGCCCGCCCGGAGGCGGACAATCTCATCGGCATCCATGCCGCGCTCGCCAACACGAGCAAGGCGGAGGTCCTGCGGCAGTTCGGCGGCGCCCAGTTCTCCGAGTTCAAGAAGGCCCTGGCTGAGTTGGCGGTCTCGCGCATAGCGCCGGTCAACGCGGAGATGAACCGCCTGCTGGCCGACCCCGCCGAGATCGACCGCATCCTGGTGGAAGGCGCCCGCAAGGCTCAAGCCATCGCGGCACCGGTCATGGAAAGCGTCAAGGATATCGTGGGCTTTCTGCGGCCGTCTTGATCTTTGGATCAAGGTCGGCCGCCCGCAGGGCACTTGCCCGGGTGGCGGCCCCGAGGCCTCATCTATTGTTGGCGGCCGCATCCCGTGGCAGCATGAAGCATGGCCAAGAAACGACGCATCTTCGAGCCGGGCCACGGCCGCAAGCTGATGGTGATCGTGGACGAGTCCCCCGAGGTGGAGGGGGCGCTCTTCTACGCCGCCGGCCGCGTGCTGCACGCGGGCGGCTGCATCCTCCTGCTCTATGTGGTCGAGCCGGAAACCCAATTCTGGGAGGGCGTGCGCCAGGTCCAGCTCGAGGAGGAGACCAACAAGGCGAAGGCCGTCTTCCGCCTGTTCCGTCGCAAGCTCAACAACGACGGCTACGAGGCGGTGCCGACCGAGGAAGTGATCCGCGAGGGCAAGAAGGTCGAGGAGATCCTGAAGCAGATCGACGAGGACGAGGACATCGCCGTCCTCGTGCTGGGCGCCTCCAAGGAAGCAGCCGGCCCCGGGCCGCTCGTGTCCTCGCTGGCCACCGGCGCCAACGCGGGCAAGTTCCCCATTCCCATCACGATCGTGCCGGGCGAGCTGGCGCTCGAGGACATCAAGGCGCTGGCGTGATGGCAGCCATCTTGAGGGGTGGTCTTTTGACCCTCTTTTCCCCATCTAATAGAATGATTCCAAGTTGGATGCGCTGAGACCGCCGGAGGCTGACCCATGTTCATTCAGACCGAGCCGACGCCGAACCCTGCCACGCTCAAGTTCATCCCGGGCAAGACGGTGCTCGGGGACGGGACTGTGGATTTCCGCGACAAGTCCGAGGCGACGAGCTCGCCGCTGGCGCAGCGCCTGTTCGGGGTGTCGGGCGTGACCGGCGTCTTCCTCGGCTCCGACTTCATCTCTGTCACCAAGAGCGACGCCGACGAGTGGCAGCACATGAAGCCGGCGATCCTCGGCGCGATCATGGAGCACTACATGTCGGGCGCCCCCATCATCGAGGGGGACGACGACAGTGCCGCCGAGGAGGCGGCGCTCGAGCACTACGATGCCAAGGATGCCGACACGGTGAAGACCATCAAGGAGCTGCTCGACACGCGTGTCCGTCCTGCCGTCGCCAACGACGGCGGCGACATCGTCTTCCGCGGCTTCAAGGAAGGCGTCGTGTTCCTGCATATGCGCGGCGCCTGCTCGGGTTGTCCCAGCTCGACGGCCACGCTGCGGCATGGCATCGAGAACCTGCTCAGGCACTTCTGCCCCGACGTGCAGGAGGTCAGGCCCGTCTGAGGCGGCCCGACCGGCTCGCGAGATTGCGACCCCGCTCGGCAACGAGCGGGGTTTTCGCTATTCATGGGTATGTGGGACCAAGGTTGGTGACGAGGACGGCGCCATGCGACTGGACGAACGGGCACTGAAACAGCTCTTACTCGAGGCACGGACGCACCGGGCGTGGCTGCCCAAGGAGGTCCCCGACGACCTGCTCAAGGAGATCGTCGATCTCATGAAGATGGGCCCCACGGCCTTCAACTGCCTCCCGGCCCGAATCGTCTACGTGAAGTCGAAGGCTGCCAAGGAGCGGCTGAAGCCGTTCCTCAGCTCCGGCAACGTCGACAAGACGATGACGGCGCCGGCCACCGCGATCATCGCCTACGATCTGAAGTTCTACGAGCATCCGCCCAAGGGCCAGGACAAGCTCGCCGGTTACGACGATCCCGAGCGCGCCCTGGTCCCGGCCTTGCGCAACGGCTCTCTGCAGGCCGGCTATTTCATCCTGGCGGCGCGTGGCCTGGGGCTCGACGTCGGTGCCATGTCGGGGTTCGACAATGCGGGCGTCGACAGGGAATTCCTCGCGGGCACGGATTTCAAGTCGAACCTTCTCTGCAACCTGGGCTACGGCGACCCGGCCAAGCTGCGTCCACGCGGGCCGCGATTTGCCTTCGACGAGATCGCTAGAATCCTTTAGGAGGTTGGCTCGTTACCCACTTTGGGTGCGCGGCATGAATGTCCTGGCCTTCGATACCTGTCTCGGCGCGGTGTCCGTGGCGGTGCGCGGCCGGAGCGCGTCGGGTGGACTCGTGGCGCACTACGCCTTTGAGCTGCGCGATCGTGGGCAGGCCGAGCGGCTCCTGCCGATGACGGCAGAGGTGATGGACGCGGCGGAGCTGGCGTTCCGCGACCTCCATCGCATCGCCGTGACCGTGGGCCCCGGCAGCTTCACAGGCGTGCGCGTCGGGGTAGCGGCGGCGAGGGCGCTGGCGCTCGCCTCGGGCGTGGCGGTGGTGGGCGCAACCAGCCTCGAGGTCATGGCCCGCCAAGCCTTCGAGCTACTCGCGGCGAGCCGCCGCGAGCGCCCGATCGTGGTCGCCGCGGATGCGCGCCGCGGGATGGTCTATCTCCAGCGGTTCGAAACGCCGGGCGGCGCCTCCGGGCAGCCCCGGCTGGTCGCGCTCGATGATGTGGGGCGCCAAGTCGGCCGGCAATCGATCATTGCCGTGGGTTCGGGTGCCCTTGCGGTGGCGGCGGCGGTGGGAGCGGCCGGGGGCGACGCCGAGGCGGCGCTGCCGGACCTGCAGCCCGACGCACGCACGCTCGCCGCGCTGGCGCCGGATCTTGCGCCCGCCGACCGTTTGCGTCCCCTGTATCTGCGGCTGCCCGACGCCAAGCCGCAGGGCGACAACGCGCTGCCGAGAGCCGCTCCATGACCGCGCCCGTCGACTATCGGCATGTCAGCATCCTGTGGGCGGGGCCGGAGCACGCGGCCGAGCTCGCCCAGCTGCATGGCGGGCTGTTCGAGCCGGCTTGGGGGACCGACAGCATCGAGCGTCTGCTCAGGCATCCAGGCTCCACGTCGTTCCTGGCGCGGCTCGCCGAGCCGCAGGCCGCGGGCTTCATCATGAGCCAGCTGGCTGCCGACGAGGCGGAGATCCTCACGCTCGGCGTGCGCAAGGACCGCCAGCGGCACGGCATCGGGCGCAAGCTGGTCGAGGCCATGGCCCGGGCCGCCCGCAAGGCCGAGGCACGACGGCTGTTTCTCGAGGTTGGCCAGAGCAACGGGGCGGCCATCGCCCTCTACAAGGGCCTCGGGTTTCAGGAGGTCGGCCGCCGCAAGGGTTACTATGAGCGGCCCGGCGCATCGCCCGAGGATGCGCTCACGCTCACCATGCCGCTTTGAGGTCGTGCAAGGCGCGTTGCGGTGCCCGGTCGCCTCACCTATAACGCCGGTCCAGCCCGTGGATTGAAAGACCCGTGCAAGGCCGTCGGCGCCGATGCCCGCTTCACAAGAACCGTCCCCGACCCGCATCGAGCAGCTGTGCGCGGAAAAGCGGCTGCGCATGACGGGCCAGAGGCGCGTGATCGCGCGTGTGCTGTCGGCCGCCAAGGACCATCCGGACGTCGAGGAGGTCTACCGGCGCGCCAACGCCGTGGACCACCGCATCTCTCTCTCCACCGTCTATCGCACCATCAAGCTGTTCGAGGCCAACGGCTTCCTGGAGCGGCACGACTTCGGGGCCAGTCGCGGCCGCTACGAGGAGACGGCCGGCCGGCACCACGACCATCTGGTGGACGTCGAGAGCGGACGCGTCATCGAGTTCCGCAACGAGGAGATCGAGCGCCTGCAGGAGCGGGTGGCCCGCGACCTCGGCTTCAGCCTGGTCGGCCACAAGCTCGAACTCTACGGCATGCCGATCAAGCGCACGCGCAAGTGAGATGACGCGGTCCCGCAAAATCTTCGTCAAGACCTTCGGCTGCCAGATGAACGTCTACGACTCCGAGCGCATGACGGAGCTCATGGGCGCGGACGGCTTTGTCGAGACGCCGATCATGGAGGAGGCGGACGTTATCCTCCTCAACACCTGCCACATCCGCGAGAAGGCGGCGGAGAAGGTCTACTCCGACCTCGGCCGCATCCGCGAGGTGAAGGCTGCGCGAGCCGGCGAGGGGAAGGATACTGTGGTCGCGGTCGCCGGCTGCGTGGCCCAGGCCGAGGGTGAGGAGATGGCGCGGCGCGCCCCTGTCGTCGACGTGGTCGTGGGCCCGCAGAGCTACCATCGGCTGGCCGAGCTGATCGACCGCGCCGGTTCGAGCACGCATCCCGTCGTGGAGACCGGCTTTCCCGAGGAGGACAAGTTCGCGGGGCTTCCCGAGCGCCGGTCCGCGATGGCGGTCACGGCGTTTCTCACGGTCCAGGAGGGTTGCGACAAGTTCTGCACCTTCTGCGTCGTCCCCTATACGCGCGGGGCGGAATATTCACGGCCCGTTGCGGACGTGGAGGCCGAGGCGCGCCGCCTTGCCGCCCGGGGCGTGCGCGAGGTCACGCTGCTCGGGCAGAACGTCAATGCCTACCACGGTCTCGGGACCGACGGCCGGCCCTGGTCGCTGGCGCAGCTGATCGGCCGGCTTGCCGCCATCCCTGAGATTGCGCGCATTCGCTACACCACCAGCCATCCGCGCGACATGGACGACGATCTCATTGCCGCCCACCGGGACGAGCCCAAGCTCATGCCCTACCTGCATCTGCCGCTGCAGGCCGGCTCGGACCGCATCCTGGCCGGCATGAACCGCAGGCACACCGCCGCGGACTACGTCCAGCTCGTCTCGCGCATCCGCGCCGCGCGCCCCGATATTGCGCTGTCGACCGACATCATCGTCGGCTTCCCCGGCGAGACCGAGGCCGACTTCGAGGCGACGCTTGCCATGGTGGAGCGCGTCGGCTTCGCCCAGGCGTTCTCGTTCAAGTACAGCGCGCGACCCGGAACGCCGGGGGCCCTGCTCGACGGGCAAGTACCGGAGGGGGTCAAGATCGAGCGGCTGCACCGCCTGCAGGATTTGCTCAGCCAGCAACAAACAAGGTTCAATTCGGCCTGCATCGGCAAGGTCGTGCCCGTGCTGTTCGAGCGTGCAGGGCGTCATCCGGGGCAGCTCGTCGGCCGATCGCCCTATCTGCAGGCCGTTCATGCCACAACGGATTCCGCGCTTCTCGGCCGTATTGCGGAGGTCGAAATCGTGAACGCAGGGCCCAATAGTCTGTCCGGAGTTGTGGCGGACAGCAGGCTCCAATCTGGTGTAATGCCGCAGACACGCGCTTTGTGCTAGGATACCCTTTGGAGATTCTTGGAAGGCTTCGATTCTCGAGGAGGCCGGCTACTTGACTGGCGTTCGAGGGCCAGCGACGACAGGCCTGGGCAAGCAGCTGCGAGCTGCGCAGGGGCGCTTGGTCGTGCCCTTCGAGGACAACCGGCACTTGAACCGGTTGCTCGGCGAATATGACGGACATCTGGCACTGCTGGAGGAGCGGCTCGGCATCGAGGCGCAGGCGCACGGCAACGTCGTGACGCTGACGGGTCCCGCGGCGGCCTGCGACACCGCCCGCGAGGTGCTGGAGAAACTCTACGCCCGCGTGCGGCAGGGCGAGGACATCGGACCCGGCGACGTCGACGGGCTGCTGCGCCACGCCGGCGAGGACGCGGTGCCGGCGGACGGGCTCGCCCAGATCCGCACGCGCCGCCGCGTGGTCACGGCCCGATCGCCCAACCAGAGCGCCTACATCCAGGCGCTGGAGCGCGTCGATCTCGTGTTCGGGCTCGGGCCTGCGGGCACCGGCAAGACCTATCTGGCCGTGGCCTACGCGGCGCAGTGCCTCGAGCGCGGGCAGGTCGACCGCATCGTCCTGTCGCGCCCCGCCGTGGAGGCCGGCGAGCGGCTGGGCTTCCTGCCGGGCGACATGCGCGAGAAGGTCGACCCCTACCTGCGTCCCCTCTACGATGCGCTCTACGACGTGCTGCCGCAGGCCAAGGTGGAGCGGGATCTCGACATCGGCGTGATCGAGATCGCGCCGTTGGCGTTCATGCGCGGCCGCACGCTGGCGCACTCCTTCGTCATCCTGGACGAGGCGCAGAACACCACGAGCATGCAGATGAAGATGTTTCTCACGCGGCTCGGCGAGGGCTCCAAGATGGTGGTGACCGGCGATCCGAGCCAGATCGATCTGCCGGCGGGTCAGCGCTCCGGCCTGGAGGAGGCGGTCGGCCTGCTCACGGGCGTCCGGGGCATCGAGGCGGTCCGTTTCACGTCCGGGGACGTGGTGCGGCGGGATCTCGTGGCGCGCATCGTCGACGCCTACGAGAAAGCCGGCCAGGGCACGCCGCGCCCATGAGCGTTTCGGGCGACAGCTCGCCTGTGCCATTGCCAGCCGAGACCACCAGCGAGGCGGAGCCTCCCGAATGTCTCGCGATCTGTCTGGTCAGCGAGGATGGCGACTGGAGCGGGTTCGGCCCCGTCGAGGACGCTGTGCGTGATGCTGCCGGTGCGCTGGCGCGCCACCCGCGGCTGACCTTGCCGAGCGCATGCGAGGCCTCCGTTGTTCTCGCCAGCGACGAAGTGGTGCGGCGGCTCAATCTCGCCCATCGCGGCAAGGACGCAGCGACCAACGTCCTGTCATTTCCGTTTCAGTGTCCGCCCGGCGCGGGGGCTGGCGATTCCGCCTATCTGGGCGACGTCGTGCTGGCGGCCGAGACCGTCTGGCGCGAGGCGGCGGATCTCGGGATCGAGCCGCGCCACCACCTGCAGCACCTCGTTGTCCACGGCCTCCTGCATCTCCTGGGCTGGGACCATCAGACCGAGTCCGAGGCAGAAGCGATGGAGCATTTTGAGGCTCAGGTTCTGGAGACAATCGGTGTTGCGAACCCTTACGCAGCCCCGGCCGACACGTGAGCCGGGCAGGATCGCACTGGAGAGCCGGTGATCGCGTGATATGAACCTAAAACCGATGACAGATACGGCAGATGGGGTCTCGGCGGCCGCCGAGGATACGGCAGGCGAGCAGCACCACGGCTGGCTGTCGGCGCTTCGCGCGCGCCTCGGATTGCCCGGTGCGCCCACCCTGCGGGCGATGCTGGAGGATGCGCTCAAGGGCGCGGGCGGCGGCCGGGCGTTCTCCGCCGAGGAGCGCGAGATGCTGCTGCGCATCCTGCGCTTCGGTGCGTTGCGCGTGGTCGACGTGATGGTGCCGCGCGCCGACATCATCGCCGTCGACGAGAGCGAGTCGATCTGGGAGCTTCTCAAGACGTTCGATTCCGCCGGCGTCTCGCGGCTGCCGCTCTTCCGCGAGACGCTCGACGATCCGCGCGGCATGGTGCACGTCAAGGACCTGCTGCGATGGCTGATCGGCGAGGCCTTGGGGCGCCCGGCCAGCGAGGGCCACATCCAATCCACCCAATCGCGCGGCCCGGTCGAGCGGGCTCCCCCGGCCGCCGGCCTCATGGACGCCGTGCCCGACCTCGGCAAGCTCAATTTGTCGAAGCCCATCGCCTCCACGCGGCTGCGCCGGCCGATGATCTTCGTGCCGCCGTCGATGCCCGCCGCCAATCTCCTCATTCGCATGCAGTCCACCCACATCCACATGGCTCTGGTGGTGGACGAGTACGGCGGCACCGACGGCCTCGTGACGATCGAGGATCTCGTGGAGCAGATCGTCGGCGAGATCGAGGACGAGCACGACGAGGCCGAAGCCGCCAATATCATGCAGGATCCCAAGCTCGGGCTGGTCACGGCCGCGCGCACGCCGGTGCGAGAGCTCGAGAGTCACCTGGGCGTCAAACTCCTCAAGCCCGAGGAGGAGGCCGAAATCGATACGTTGGGCGGCCTTGTGTTCGCCCTGCTCGGGCGGGTGCCGGCGCGCGGCGAGCTGATCCGCCATCCCTCGGGGCTCGAGTTCGAGGTGCTCGATGCCGATCCGCGGCGCGTCAAGAAGCTGAGAATCCATCGCCCGGGCACGGGCCCCGGGCAGAAGGATGCCGGCACCCCCGCAAAGGCTTGACTTGGCGGCCGCAAGCCACCCAAGTCCGTTGGCGCCCATCGCCTCGGAGCCCATGCCCGTCCCAGTCTCCATCGGTTCTCTGGCAGAGCGTCTGCGCAGCCTCTCCGGCTGGCGCCGGCGCGCGGCAGCACTCGCCGCGGGCGGCGCCTCCGTGCTGGCGATGGCGCCCTTCTTCGCCTGGCCGGTCCTGTGGGTCACGCTGCCGGTGCTGGTGTGGCTTCTCGACGGGGCATTGTTCCCGCGCGATGCCCCGGGCGGCAGCGCCGCACGCGCGTCCTGGCGCGCCATCCTGGCCGCAGGAGAGACCGGATGGTGGTTCGGCTTCGGCTACTTCCTGGCGGGCCTCTTCTGGGTCGGCGAGGCATTCCTGGTCGAGGCCGAGACGTTCGCCGCTCTGCTGCCGTTTGCCGTCACCCTGCTTCCTGCCGGCATGGCCCTCTACTACGGCGCGGCGGCCGCGCTCGCGGCCTGCTTGTGGAGTGGCGGGGCTGCCCGCGTGCTCGCGCTCGCCCTTGCGCTGTCGGCGGCGGAGTGGCTGCGCGGCCATGCGCTGAGCGGCTTTCCCTGGAACGCGCTCGGCTATTCGCTCACGTTCCCACTGCCGCTGATGCAGAGCGCGGCCCTGTTCGGGATCTACGGGCTTACGCTGATCGCGGTCCTCGTCTTCGCCCTGCCGCCGGTGATGTGGGCCGATGCGCCGGCGGGGCGCGCAGGTCGCCGTGCACGCGTGACGGTGCTGGCTGTCGCGCTCGGCCCTCTGGCGGTGATGGCCCTCCTCGGCGGGATACGCCTCGCGTTGGCGCCTCATGCGGTCGTGCCAGGGGTCAAGATCCGCATCGTTCAGCCGAGTATTCCCCAGCGTGAGAAGTGGCGGCCCGAGAACCAGGGCCGCATCTTCCTCGACCATCTTGCCCTGTCGGCCACCAGCCCCGAGGGCGCCTTTGACAACCTTGCCGGCATAACGCACGTCATCTGGCCGGAAGCCGCTATGCCGTTCCTGCCGCTCGACTACCCCGAGGCGCGGGCCGCCATCGGCCGGATGTTGCCGCAAGGTTCCCTGCTCATCACGGGTGCGCTCAGGGCGGAGCCGGCGCCGGCGGGCGGGCCCCGTCCGCGCCGCGTCTTCAACAGCATCCTCGCCTTCGGAGGGGCGGGTTCGCTGGCGGCGCGCTACGACAAGATCCATCTCGTGCCGTTCGGCGAATACCTGCCGCTGCAGCCCGTTCTCGAGGCCGTGGGACTGCAGCAGCTCACACGCATGCGCGGCGGCTTCGACATCGGCGAGACGCCGCGTCCCCTGCTGCGCGTGCCGGGTCTTCCGCCGGCTGCACCGCTCATCTGCTACGAGGCCATCTTTCCCGGCGCGGTCGTGCAGGGCGGGGAGCGCCCCCAGCTGCTGCTCAACGTCACCAACGATGGCTGGTTCGGCGATACGACCGGGCCGCAGCAGCATATGCACCAGGCGCGCGTCCGTGCGGTGGAGGAGGGCCTGCCCCTCCTGCGCGCGGCCAACAACGGGGTATCGGCCGTGGTCGACGGCTACGGCCGCGTGCTGGCGCGGCTGGGGCTCGATGCGCGCGGGGTGATCGACGCCCCCCTGCCGGCCGCCCTGCCCCCTCCGCCGTACGCGCGGCTTGGAGACCTGATTTTCCTGCTGCTGTGGGGCCTTGGCGCTGCGGCGCTTGCGCGATGGGCACCAGTCCGTCGTATCGACTATCCGACATAGGATGCGCCGCCTCCGGTTGACGCGGCCCGCGTATGCACCTACCACTTGTAGCCTCGGGCGCAACGCAGTACGGGGCTGTCATGTCTAGAACACCCGGTTTCGTCGATGGGGAGGAAGGCGACGAAAGAGGCTCGCGACGGCCCAATCCGATCGATGTGCACGTCGGAAGCCGGGTTCGCTTCCGGCGCATGCTGCTCGGGATGAGCCAGGAGAAGCTCGGCGAGAAGCTGGGCCTGACATTCCAACAGATCCAGAAATACGAGAAAGGCATCAATCGCATCGGGGCCAGCCGCCTGTTCGATCTTGCGCAGGTCCTGGGCGTGCCGGTGCAGTTCTTCTACGAGGAGGCGCCGGCGGCGGAAGCGCCGCAGCTCGTTGCCGATGGGTTTGCCGAGAGGCCGTCCGAGAGCCCCATCGTGGAGTTCCTGCGCAGCCGCGATGGCCTGGAGCTCAACAAGGCCTTCGTCCGCATATCCGATGCCAAGGCACGGCGCGCCATCGTCGATTTGGTCCGCAGTCTGGCCAACGACGACACGAAGAATGGCGTGGTGGACTGACGACTGCGCGGGAGCCGGCCCCGCGTGGGATCGATCCCCGCCGCAGGAGACGAGCCGGCCTTCTTGACCGGTGCGCCAAACACTGCAACAAGTCCGCCGTTTTCCGCACTCAAGTCAGCGATGGGGAGCACCGTGTCGCGTAAGTCCTACCTGTTCACGAGCGAGTCCGTCTCAGAGGGGCATCCCGACAAGGTCTGCGATCGCATTTCTGACGAGGTCGTCGATCTGTTCTACCGCGAGGGCCCTAAGGCGGGCATCGATCCCTGGAATCTGCGCGTCGCCTGCGAGACCCTGGCCACGACCAACCAGGTCGTCATCGCCGGCGAGACGCGGGGCCCGAGCACCATCACCAAGGATTGGGTGAGCCACGTCGCACGTCTCGCCATCAAGGACATCGGCTACGAGCAGGCGGGCTTCCACTGGGAGAAGGCGGACATCAAGGTCCTGCTGCATCCTCAGTCGGCCGACATCGCCCAGGGCGTCGACAGCGGCGGCAACCGGGAGGAAGGAGCAGGCGACCAGGGCATCATGTTCGGCTACGCCTGCCGCGACACGCCCGAGCTGATGCCGGCGCCGATCCACTACAGCCACAAGATCCTGCGGCTCATCGCGGAAGCCCGCCATTCGGGCAAGGAGGCCGTGCTGGGTCCCGACTCCAAGAGCCAGGTCACGGTGCGCTACGAGAACGGCAAGCCGGCGGCCGTCACGCAGATCGTGGTCTCCCACCAGCACCTCGTCGAGACCATGACGTCGAGTCAGGTGCGCGAGCTGGTTGAGCCCTATGTCAGGAAGGCGTTACCCAGCGGCTGGATCGGCAAGGACACCGTCTGGCACATCAACCCGACTGGCAAGTTCTTCATCGGCGGCCCCGACGGCGACTGCGGACTGACGGGCCGCAAGATCATCGTCGATACCTACGGCGGCGCCGCGCCCCATGGGGGTGGCGCGTTCTCGGGCAAGGATCCGACCAAGGTCGATCGGTCGGCGGCCTACGCGGCGAGGTATCTCGCCAAGAATGTTGTGGCGGCCGGACTGGCGGATCGCTGCACGATCCAGGTTTCCTACGCGATCGGCGTGGCCAAGCCCCTGTCGATCTACGTCGATCTCGGCGACAATCCCAACAAGGTCGACACCGCCAAGCTCGAGGCGGTGCTGGGCGAGGTGATGGACCTGACCCCGCGCGGCATCCGCAAGCACCTCGATCTCAACAAGCCGATCTACGCGCGCACCTCGGCCTACGGGCATTTCGGGCGCGAGCCGGAGAAGGACGGTGGGTTCTCCTGGGAGAAGACGGATCTCGTCGCCAAGCTGAAGTCGGCAATGGCATAGGGCTGCCGCGGGGGGCAGACCCCTTTACTCGACATCCGATGCAAACCAGCAAGACCCGTGGAAAGGGGTCTGACCCCGGCAAAGACACCGACCGGCGCAAGCTGATCGCCTTCGATGCCGAGACCTGGCATGCGCTGCGATTGTTGTCCGCCGACAGCATGAGGTCGCTGCAGGAACTGGCGGACGAGGCCTTCGCCGATCTCTTGAGGAAGCACGGCCGGCCCGTGACCCTGAAGCAGGCGCTCAAGGAGAGCCTGCGCCGGCAGCCCGCCAACGATCCTCGCGGCAAGCGCAGCAAGTAACGGCAATGACCGAGGATGACACCGCCGCCCCCTCTCCCCATCCTCCTTTACGATTGGGAGAGGATCGGGGTGAGGGGCAGACCAGCACGCCGGAGCCTGCGGCTGCCTCTCGCCCTCTCTCCCCGAGCGGGGAGAGGGAAGAGCGCGACCTGCGCAGCTACGGGCGCCGCCGCAGGCGAAAGCCGAGCCCGCGCCAGGCCGCGTTGCTGCATGACGTGCTGCCGCGGGTGGTGGTGGACCTCTCGCGGCCGCCGCCGGCGCGATTGGGGGAGCTGTTCACGCCGCCCATCGGCGAAGTGTGGCTGGAGATCGGCTTCGGCGGAGCCGAGCATCTTCTCTGGCAGGCGCGCCATAACCCGAGCGTGGGCCTGATCGGCTGCGAGCCCTTCGAGGACGGCGTCGTCAAGGCGCTGAGCGCCATCGAGCAGGAGAAGCTTGCCAACATCCGCATCTATGCCGACGACGCCCGCCCGCTCCTGCGCTGGCTGCCCGCGGCCAGCATCGGCCGCGCCTTCATCCTGTTCCCCGATCCCTGGCCCAAGAAGCGCCATCAGAAGCGCCGGCTCGTGTCAGTGGCGACTCTCGACCAGCTGGCCCGGGCCATGCGGCCCGGCGGCGAGCTGCGCATCGCCACCGATATCGGCGACTACGCCCGCTGGATACTGTCGGCGGTGCGGGAGCAGCAGGGATTCCGTTGGCTCGCGTCCCGGCCGGCCGACTGGCGCGAGCGCGGACCCGACTGGCCGGCGACGCGCTATGAGCAGAAGGCACGGGCCGCGGGCCGCAAGTGCACGTATTTCAGGTTCCGCCGCGCATGACCGAGGCCGGAGCCGCACGGCCTGCGACAAATTTCTCACTTCTCGCTTGCAAAAGGGCGCAAAATCTGCCTATTCTGAGGGCGCTCATGATCATCTCAACTCTGAGAGTGGGCCCTAGGGGTCCGCTCTTTTTGTTTTGGGCGGTCGATCGGGCTTCCGGCGGAACTCGAGCTTTGCAGGACTGAGGGCGGTGAGCGGGCGAGCGTCCGACGCGCGCTTCATTGGCGAAACCGGTTTGGCCGCGCAGATCGCGGCCATTGCCGAGCCGGTGCTCGCGGACCTCGGCTTCCGGCTGGTGCGCGTGGTGCTTTCGGGTCGCAACGGATCGACCGTGCAGATCATGGCCGAGCGTCCGGACGGCACTATCAGCGTGGAGGACTGCGCCGAGATCTCGCGCCGGCTGTCCCCGGTGCTCGACGTGCACGATCCCATCAAGGGGCAGTACACGCTGGAGGTTTCCTCGCCCGGCATCGACAGGCCGCTGGTGCGGCCGTCCGACTTCGACGCCTGGGCGGGCTACGAGGCCAAGATCGAGCTCAAGGAGCCGATCTCCGGCCGCAAGCGGTTTCGCGGCGTGCTCGAAGGCGTCGAAGGCGACGAGGTGCGCATCGAGGTGGAGCTCGATCAGCTGGGCCGCCAGGTGCTGGGACTGCCGATCGGCCTGATCGGCGAGGCGCGTCTGGTGCTGACGGACGATCTCATCCGCGAGGCGTTGCGGCGCGCGAAGAAGGGCGTTAGGGACCAGGCGGCCGCTGCGGATGCCGCCGACTGACTTGGGTTGTGTGGAGGGTGAATTCGAATGGCGCAGGCAGGGATCAGCGCAAACCGGCTGGAGCTGTTGCAGATCGCGGACGCCGTGGCGCGCGAGAAGTCGATCGATCGCAAGATCGTCATCGCCGCGATGGAGGACGCGATCCAGAAGGCGGCCAAGTCGCGCTACGGCAGCGAGAACGACATCCGCTGCGAGATCGATCCGAAGACCGGTGAGACCAAGCTCACGCGCGTGCTGCAGGTGGTCGACGTCGTCGAGAACGAGTCGACGCAGGTCACGCTCGCCGATGCCCAGCGGCGCAAGCCCGAGGCCAAGGTGGGCGACCTGATCGCCGAGGCGCTGCCGCCGCTCGACTTCGGCCGCGTGTCGGCCCAGAACGCCAAGCAGGTCATCGTGCAGAAGGTGCGCGAGGCCGAGCGCGAGCGCCAGTTCAACGAGTACAAGGACCGCATGGGCGAGATCGGCAACGGCACCGTCAAGCGTGTCGAGTATGGCAACGTGATCGTCGATCTCGGCCGTGCCGAGGGCATCATCCGCCGTGACGAGATGATCCCGCGCGAGAACGTGCGGCTCGGCGACCGCATCCGCGCCTACATCTACGACGTGCGCCGCGAGCAACGCGGGCCGCAGATCTTCCTCTCGCGTGCCCGGCCCGAGTTCATGTCGAAGCTGTTCGCGCAGGAGGTGCCCGAGATCTACGACGGCATCGTGCAGATCAAGTCGGTGGCGCGTGATCCCGGCTCCCGGGCCAAGATCGCCGTCATCTCCAAGGATTCCTCGATCGATCCCGTCGGCGCCTGCGTCGGCATGCGCGGCCAGCGGGTGCAGGCGGTAGTGGGCGAGCTGCAGGGCGAGAAGGTGGACATCATCCAGTGGAACCAGGACGCGGCGACGTTCATCGTCAACGCGCTGGCGCCGGCGGAGGTCACCAAGGTGGTGCTGGACGAGGAATCGAACCGGATCGAGGTGGTGGTGCCGGAGAGCCAGCTCTCGCTCGCCATCGGCCGCCGCGGGCAGAACGTGCGGCTCGCCTCGCAGCTGACGGGCTGGGACATCGACATCCTCACCGAGCAGGAGGAATCCGAGCGGCGGCAGAAGGAGTTCACCGAGCGCACGCAGCTGTTCATGGAGGCCCTCGACGTCGACGAGGTCATCGCCCAGCTGCTCGCCACCGAGGGCTTCGAGACGATTGCCGAGGTCGCCTACGTGGATGCCGGCGAGATCGCGCATATCGAGGGCTTCGACGAGGACACCGCCAAGGAGATCCAGACGCGTGCCCGCGAGTTCCTCGAGCGGCAGGAGGCCGAGCGCGATGCCAAGCGCAAAGAGCTCGGCGTGTCCGACGACCTCGCCAAGGTTCCGGGCGTCACCACGGCCATGCTGGTCGCCTTCGGCGAGAACGGCATCAAGACGCTCGAGGATCTGGCCGGCGCCGAGACGGACGACCTCTCGGGCTGGACGGAGCGCAAGAAGGAGAAGGACGCCGAGCCCGTCCGCCACAAGGGCGTGCTGGAGGGCTTCGAGCTCTCCCGCAAGGACGTCGAGGACATGATCATGGCCGCGCGCATCGCCGCCGGCTGGGTCACCCAGGAGGCACTCGACAAGATGCGCGCCGACCAGGCCGCAGCGGCCGCCGCCGCCGAGGCAGCCAAGGCCGAGCAGGCCCTTGCCGCCACGGCCAAGGCATAAGCGGTCATGGCACGGAGCAGAAGCATAAGTGAGGCGCGCGCGCACCAGGCTCGGCGATCGGCACGGCGAGGCGGACGAGGGTCCGCTTCGCGTGTGCGCCGTCTCGCGCGTCCGGCGGCCGCCTGAGGAGCTCATCCGCTTCGTGGCCGGTCCCGACGGGAGGGTCGTGCCCGACCTGGCGCGGCGCCTGCCCGGGCGAGGCGTCTGGGTCGAGGCCACGCACAAGGCCGTCGCCGCTGCGGTGCGCCAGAAGGCATTTGCCAGGAGCCTGAAGCGCCAGGTCGCCGCCCCGGCGGATCTGCCGGATCTGGTCGAGCGTCTGATGGCCAAAAGGGTGGTGGAGGCCCTCAGCCTTGCCAACAAGGCAGGGCTCGTAGTGGCGGGGTTCTCCAAGGTCCAGGACTTGATTGCGCAGGGGCGGGCGGCGCTCCTCATCCATGCCGCCGAGGCCGCCGATGACGGGGTCCGCAAACTCGACGGCCAGCTCAGGGCGTTGCCGGACCGCGATGCGGCCCGGGCCGAGATCATTGGCGAGCTGACGGGCGCGGAAATGAGCTTGGCCATGGGCCGGCCAAATGTGGTACATGCTGCTGCGGCCGAGGGCGGCGCGACCCGTCGATTATTGGAAGAGGCGCGGCGCCTCGGGCGTTATCGCCTGGCAGAGGAGCCCGGCGCTCGCCCGCAGCCAGATAGTGAACCGAACACAGGACGTGCATGACCGAGACGAAGGAAACCACCGAGAAGACGTTGCGCGGGGCCGCCCCGCGCAAGCCGCTGAGTCTGAAGCGAACGGTCGAGTCCGGCCACGTTCGCCAGAGCTTCAGTCATGGCCGCTCCAAATCGGTGGTCGTCGAGAAGAAGAAGAAGCGCACGATTTCCGGTCCCGGCGGCGTCGAGGCCGAGGAGGGTGCCGCGCCGGCGGAGGCCGACCGTCTGCTCGCCGAGGTGATGCAGCGTCCCGGCGGTCTCTCTACCGACGAGCTGGACGCGCGCCGTCGCGCGCTCGAGGCGGAGAAGGAGCGCGCCGAGGCCGAGGAGCGGGAGCGTGCGCGCCTCGAGGCGCTGCGGCCGCCGCCTGAGCCTGAGCCCCCGAAGGAGGAGCCTGCGGTCGCCCCGCCACCGGCCGCCGCCCCGCAAGCCGAGGTCGTCGAGAAGCCCGCGCCGGAGGCTCCCCAGCCTCCGGCGGCCGAGAAGCCCCGCGCGCCCGAGAAGGCCAAGCCCGGCGAGGCGCCCAAGCGCCCCGAGCAGGTGGCCAAGCGCGGCCCGCGTGCGCTCGAGCTCGAGCCCGAGGTGGAGGAGGATACGCGCGCCAAGAAGAAGGGCGCCAAGCCGCCGAAGAGCCCCGTCAAGATCGGCGACGAGCGCCGCGAGCGCATCAAGCTCACCATCAACAACGCCTTCGACGAGGCCCAGCGCGAGCGCTCGCTCGCCTCGCTCAAGCGCCGGCGCGAGCGCGAGAAGCTGCGCCAGGCGGGCGTGGTGCAGCCGCGCGACAAGGTCATGCGCGAAGTGATCATTCCCGAGGTGATCACCATCCAGGAGCTTGCCAACCGCATGACGGAGCGTGCCGTCGACGTCATCAAGCTGCTGATGGCGCAGGGCGCCATGCACAAGATCAACGATGTCATCGATGCCGACACGGCCGAGCTCATCGTCCGCGAGTTCGGCCACACGCCCAAGCGCGTGTCGGAGGCCGACGTCGAGGAGGGCTTCATCGGCCAGACCGACGACGAGGCGAGTCAGGTGCCGCGGGCGCCCGTGGTCACCATCATGGGCCACGTCGACCACGGCAAGACCTCGCTGCTGGATGCGATCCGCCACACCAACGTGGCCGCCGGCGAGGCGGGCGGCATCACGCAGCACATCGGCGCCTACCAGGTGACGACGCCCGCCGGCCAGAAGGTGACGTTCATCGACACTCCGGGCCACGAGGCGTTCACGGCGATGCGGGCGCGCGGCGCCAAGGTCACCGACATCGTCGTGCTGGTGGTGGCCGCCGACGACGGCGTCATGCCGCAGACGGTGGAGGCCATCAACCACGCCAAGGCTGCCGGCGTTCCGCTGATCGTGGCGATCAACAAGATCGACAAGCCGGGCGCCGACCCCAACCGGGTGCGCACGGCCCTGCTGCAGCACGAGGTGGTGGTCGAGAGCCTGTCGGGCGAGACGCTCGAGGTCGAGGTTTCGGCCTTGAAGCGGACCGGCCTCGACAAGCTACTCGAGGCGATCGGCCTGCAGGCGGAGCTGCTCGATCTGCGGGCCAACCCGCGCCGCTCGGCGGAGGGCGTCGTCATCGAGGCCAAGCTCGAGCGCGGACGCGGGCCGGTGGGCACCGTGCTCGTCCAGCGCGGCACCCTGCGCGTCGGCGACATCGTCGTTGCCGGCGCCGCCTGGGGTCGCGTGCGCGCGCTCATCGACGACCGCGGCGAGACGGTCATGGAGGCCGGACCCTCGGTGCCGGTGGAGATCCTCGGGTTCGACTCGGCCCCCGATGCCGGCGATCCGTTCGCCGTGGTCGAGAGCGAGGCCCGTGCGCGCGAGATCACCGACTACCGCATGCGCAAGCGCCGCCAGACGCTGGGCTCGGCCGGCACCGCCCGCACGCTCGAGCAGATGATGCAGCAGCTCAAGGAGGCCGGCCGCAAGGAGTTCCCGCTGGTCGTCAAGGGCGACGTGCAGGGCTCGGTGGAGGCCATCGCCGGGGCGCTGCGCAAGCTCGGCACGGACGAGGTCGAGGCGCGGATGGTGCATTCGGGTGTCGGCGGCATCACCGAGTCCGACGTGGCGCTCGCCAATGCCTCGCGTGCCGTGGTGGTGGGCTTTAACGTCCGCGCCAACGCGCAGGCCAAGCTGGCGGCCGACCAGACCGGCGTCGAGATCCGCTACTACAACATCATCTACGACCTGGTCGACGACGTTAAGAAGGCCATGTCGGGCCTGCTGGCGCCGACGGTGCGCGAGATCTTCCTCGGCAATGCGGAGATCCTGGAGGTGTTCAACATCTCCAAGGTCGGCAAGGTGGCCGGCTGCCGTGTCACGGAGGGCAAGGTCGAGCGCGGCGCCAAGGTGCGGCTGATCCGCGACAACGTGGTGATCCACGAGGGCACGCTGTCGACCCTCAAGCGCTTCAAGGACGAGGTGCGCGAGGTGCCGGCAGGGCAGGAGTGCGGCATGGCGTTCGCCAACTACCAGGACATCCGCAAGGGCGACGTCATCGAGTGCTACAACGTCGAGACCATCGCCCGGTCGCTCTAGTGTCCCGAACCCGAAGTTCGCACACAGTTTGCGGCAGCCTGGTTTGCGAACTTCGGGTTCAAAAAGGGACACTAGAATCATGAAGTTGCTAGTGTGGCTTTGGTTCAGAAGTTCCCTCACCACCTAGCCGCAAGCGGTGGGGAACTTCTGAACCGCCACACTAGGCCGTGTCGCGGGGTGTCGGGCCCTTCGGGTCCGACACCTTCGCTTCAACCGCCGCGTCCTCCTGCCAGACGTGAGGCCCGACGTCCATCACCCGGGTCCGCGGTAGTGCTGTCGGGCGCGAAGTGTCCGACACCGAAGATGGCCGATACCGCCATGACGAATCGCCGCTCCCAGAAAAGCACGGGTCCTTCGCAGCGCCAGTTGCGCGTGGGCGAGCTGATCCGCCACGCGCTGGCCGACCTGCTCACGCGCGGAGAGATCCACGACGACGTGCTGGCCTCTCACGTCGTCACCATTCCGGAGGTGCGCATGTCGCCCGACCTGCGGCTCGCCACCGTCTACGTGATGCCGCTCGGCGGCAAGGACGTGAAGCCGGTGCTGGCGGCGCTCGAAGGCCACAGGAAGTTCATCCGCGGCGAGATCGCACACGCCGTCAATCTCAAGTTCGCGCCCGACATCCGCTTCCTGGCGGACGAGACGTTCGAGGAAGCCGACCGGATCGATCGCTTGCTGGCCAGTGACAAGGTGCGCCAGGACCTGCAAAAGGGCTGATTGCGCACAATGGCACGCCGCAAGAAAGGCAAGGCGGTCCACGGCTGGCTCATCCTGGACAAGCCGGTCGGAATGACATCGACGCAGGCGGTCGGCGCCGTGCGCCGCCTCTTCGACGCGCGCAAGGCGGGCCATGCCGGGACGCTGGACCCGCTTGCCACGGGCCTGCTGCCGATCGCGCTCGGCGAGGCGACCAAGACCGTGCCCTATGCCGTCGATGGCACCAAGCACTATCGCTTCACGGTGCGCTGGGGCGCCGCGACCGACACCGACGACGCCGAGGGACGTCTCACGCAGACGAGCGAGCTGCGCCCTTCGCGCGCGGCGATCGAGGCGCTGCTGCCGCGGTTCACGGGGGAGATCCTGCAGGTTCCGCCGGCCTTCTCGGCGATCAAGGTGGCCGGCGCCCGTGCCTACGATCTGGCGCGCGAGGGCGAGATCGTGAAGCTCGAGCCGAGGCCCGTGCACATCGAGAAGCTGGAGCTGCTCGAGATACCGGACCCCGACACGGCGGTCTTTCGCGCCCAGTGCGGCAAAGGCACCTACGTTCGCGCGCTCGCCCGTGACATGGGCGCCGCGCTCGGCTGTCTCGGCCACCTCATCGCCCTGCGCCGCACGCGTGTCGCCGCCTTCCAGGAGGCGCAGGCGGTCACCCTCGACGCGCTCGAGAAGGCCGCCCAGGGCGATGGCGACGACGGTGTCTACCGTTTCCTCCTGCCCGTCGAGGCTGCCCTCCAGGAGCTGCCTATGGTGCCCGTCGGTCAGAACGATGCAGCGCGGCTGCTGCGCGGCCAGGCCGTGCTCATGCGCGGCCGCGACGCGCCGGTCGGCTCGGGTCCCGCCTATGCAACCTGCAAGGGCCATCTCATCGCTGTGGGCCGCATCGACAAGGGCGAGTTGCATCCGGTGCGCACGTTCAATTTCTCAAACCCCCGGTGAGCATCCGCAACAGCTTGGATTCGCCCGCGAATTTAGCCCTCGCAATTGCCGCGAATTGGTGTATAACGCGGCCGACTGGCGGGGCCCTCGGGCATGCCGCAAGTACCGCGCGACCCGGCTGGACGACATCCCGGCCGCTGCCGCACCACCTCCTCCCTTGAGACAGAAAGGTCCCCGATGTCGCTGAGCGCAGCACGCAAGCAGCAGCTTGTGAAGGAATATGCAACCAAGAAAGGTGATACCGGCTCGCCGGAGGTGCAGATCGCCCTCCTCACCGAGCGCATCAATGGGCTCACAGAGCACTTCAAGATACACAAGAGCGACAATCATTCGCGGCGCGGCCTGCTCAAGATGGTGAGCTTGCGCCGGCGTCTCCTCGATCACGTCAAGGACAAGGACGAGGGGCGCTACCAGAAGATCATCGAGCGTTTGGGAATCCGCCGCTGACGGACCGACGTCCGGCTGCGGGAGCAAGCTCACGTTGCCCGAAGAACACCGTGGATGTGGGCCGGCTTCTTTCAGGAAGTGGCGGCGCTTGACGCTATGAACAACGAGAAACGAGACGAAAGATGTTCGAGACACAACGTGTGGAAATAGACTGGGCCGGGCGCAAGCTGAGCCTCGAGACCGGCCGCCTGGCGCGGCAGTCCGATGCCGCGGTGCTCGCCCAATATGGCGAGACGAGCGTGCTGGCGACGGTGGTCGCCGAGAAGGAGGTGCGACCCGGCATCGACTTCTTCCCGCTCACCGTCAACTACCAGGAGAAGACCTTCGCCGCCGGCAAGATTCCCGGCGGCTACTTCAAGCGCGAGGGCCGCCCGACGGAGAAGGAGACGCTCACCTCGCGTCTGATCGACCGGCCGATCCGGCCGCTGTTCGTCGACGGCTTCAAGAACGAGACGCAGGTGATCGTCACCGTGCTCTCGCACGACATGGAGAACGATCCCGATATCGTCGCCATGGTCGCCGCCTCCGCGGCGCTGACGCTGTCCGGCCTGCCCTTCCTCGGGCCCATCGGTGCCGCGCGCGTCGGCGTCATCAATAACGAGTTCGTGCTCAACCCGATGATCGACGAGATGGGCGAGAGCTCGCTCGACCTCGTCGTCGCCGGCACGGCCGACGCCGTCATGATGGTGGAGTCGGAGGCCAAGGAGCTGCCGGAGATGCAGATGCTGGAGGCCGTGATGTTCGGCCACCGCGGCTTCCAACCGGTCATCAATGCCATCATCAAGCTGGCGGAGAAGGCGGCGAAGGAGCCGTGGGACTTCCAGCCGCCCGACAAGTCGAAGTATGTCGACAAGGTCAAGCAGCTGGCCGAGGCAGACCTGCGCAAGGCCTTCGCCACGCCGGAGAAGCAGAAGCGCCACGAGCTGGTGGAGGCAGCCAGCTCCAAGGTGAAGAAGGAGCTGCTGCCCGCCGATGCGGACGCCAACGAGCAGGTGCTGCTCGCCTCCGTCTTCAAGGGCCTCGAGCAGGAGGTGGTGCGCGGCGACATCATCCGCTCGGGCAAGCGCATCGACGGCCGCGACCTCAAGACCGTCCGCCCGATCCGCTCGGAGGTCCACGTGCTGCCGCGCACGCACGGCTCCGCGCTCTTCACGCGCGGCGAGACGCAGGCGCTCGTCGTAGCCACGCTCGGCACCGGCGAGGACGAGCAGTTCGTCGACGCCTTGGAAGGCACGCGCAAGGAGCGCTTCCTGCTGCACTACAACTTCCCGCCCTACTCAGTGGGCGAGACGGGCCGCATGGGCTCGCCGGGCCGCCGCGAGATCGGCCACGGCAAGCTCGCCTGGCGCGCGGTGCATCCGCTGATGCCGAGCCCGGAGGAGTTCCCCTACACGGTTCGCGTGGTCTCCGAGATCACCGAGTCCAACGGCTCCTCCTCCATGGCGACGGTCTGCGGGTCGTCGCTGGCGCTGATGGACGCCGGCGTGCCCCTGAAGCGCCCGGTCGCGGGCATCGCCATGGGCCTCATCAAGGAGGGCAACAGCTTCGCCGTGCTCTCCGACATCCTGGGCGATGAGGATCATCTGGGCGACATGGACTTCAAGGTGGCAGGCACCGAGAAGGGCGTCACCTCGCTGCAGATGGACATCAAGATCGCCGGCATCACCGAGGAGATCATGCGCCAGGCGCTCGAGCAGGCGAATGCCGGGCGCATGCACATCCTGGGCGAGATGGCCAAGGCCATCGACAGCGCCCGCGCCGAGCTTGGCGAGCATGCGCCGCGCATCGAGACCATCAAGATCCCGGTCGACAAGATCCGCGAGGTGATCGGCTCGGGCGGCTCGGTGATCCGCGAGATCGTGGCCGAGTCCGGCGCCAAGATCGACATCGAGGACGACGGCACCATCAAGATCGCCGCCGCCAAGCGCGACTCGATCGAAGCGGCGATGAACCGCATCAAGGCGATCACGTCCGAGCCCGAGGTCGGGCAGATCTATCGGGGCAAGGTGGTGAAGGTGATGGAGTTCGGCGCCTTCGTGAACTTCTTCGGCCCCAAGGACGGCCTCGTGCACGTCTCCCAGCTGGCGCCCGGCCGCCCGGAGCGCGTCGAGGACGTGGTCAGGGAGGGCCAGGAGGTCTACGTCAAGCTGCTCGGCTTCGACGACCGCGGCAAGGTGCGCCTTTCCATGAAGGTCGTCGACCAGACGACCGGCAAGGAGATCCCTCGCGCCGAAGGCGAGCCCGAGGAGCGTTTCGAAGGCGGCCGCCCGCCGCGCCGCGACCGCGACGACCGCCCGCGCCGCCGCGAGCGCGGATGAGCCGCAGCAAGCACGCAGGCTCGGAAGATCTTGAAAGGAAAAGGGCCGCTCGACGGCCCTTTTTTGTCGCCTGCGTGACGCCGGCGAAGCCCGGGCCGGCGGTGCGTCAAATCGCAGAAATGTGACGACGGAGGGTGCGGCAGTCGCGCGTTACCCCCGGTCCCTGCTGCGTGGAGACACGCCGCAGAAGCGCGCGCAGGGAGGCGCAAATGTACCCACGGAGGACCTCATGCGTTTGTTTCGCACATCGGCAGTCGTCGGCACGCTTGCTTGCCTCGGTCTCGCGCCGGCGGCAGCTCAGGCAGGCTGGGAGCAGCTCGGGTGCAGGAAGGTCGGCTTCCTCGTCGACAAGGACGTCATCCACGTCGGCCGCAGCGAGGGGCGGTTCAGGTCCATCCGCCTGCTGGTGTCGGGCAACAAGATCCACATGATGGACCTCAAGGTGATCTACGCCAACGGCGCGCCCGACGACATTCCCGTCCGCGAGGAGATCAGGGCCGGCGGCCAGACGCGCGCGCTCGACCTCAAGGGCGAGCGCAGAGCCATCCGCGACATCGAGATGGTCTACCGCTCGCAACCGAACTTCAAGGGCGAGGCCACCGTGTGCGTCGAAGGCCAGACCTGACCGCGCACGCGCTGAAGCCGCGGGGCCTCGCGGGCGCGCGGCGCGGCATTGCCGTGCCCCGCGAGGCTGCTACATGGCACCTTGGGCCGGTGGCCACAGCCACCCCGCAAGCTCCCGCAGGGCGAGCCGCGCGCCGAAGAGCACGAACAGCACGCCGAACATGATCTCCATCGCCGGGCGGTAGCGCGCGTAGACCTCGCGCACGCGCTCGCGCTGCAGCAGCCAGGCAAGAACGCCGAGGTAGCCGCCGTTGATCGCCATGATGATGCCCACGGCGGCAAGGCGGGTGGCCAGGCTCGCAGCCAGCAGACCGGCGCCGGCGAAGATGCCGGCGAGGAAGAGCAGCGCCTGCACGTTGGCCAATCCCGTGAGGATGCCTTGCACGAACGGCCGCTGCGCCTTGGTGTCGGGATTTCCGCCGATCGTTGCGTTGTTCGAGGCCTCTGCGCGCCGCGCGAAGCCGAGCTGCACGAGACGAACGCCGATCCACACCAGATAAGCGCCGCCCAGGAGATAGATGGCGAGCCTGACAGACGGGGCGGCTGCAAGTAGCACGGCCAGGCCCTGCAGTGTGGCGAGGGCATAGAACGCCATCGCCAGCAGATTGCCGCCGAGCGCAAGCGCCACATCGCGCCACCTGGCCGTGACGGCGAGATGCACGATGAGCAGGGTATTGGGCCCCGGCGTTGGTACGATGGCGAGCCACAGAAGCGCGAAGGACGCCAGAAGCACAGGATCGATTTGCAAGGCGCGGCCTCCCACTCCAGCGACGCGGCGTGCTCGTGCAAATGCCGGGCGTCGCCTCCATGGCTCCGCCATGCGAAGCGCGCGCCGATGGGCGCGCCCTCGTCACGGAGGCGCCGGTGTCGGAAGCCCTAAGTCCCGAAGCCCAGGCCGCGCAGCAGGCCTTTCGCCGCACCGACCCACCCCGACTCCGCCGGTTGCGCGCCGGGCGGCGACGGGCGCGGCGTCGCTCCTGCCTGCGAAGTGGCGCGCTCGATGAACGCAGGGTCGATGCGCTCGCGCGGCATCAGCGGGCCGGCGATCGGGCGCTCCTGAGGGGCGTCATCGTGGCGTGCGGCGAGCATGGGCGCGGGAGGCGCGGCGCCCGGCAGCGCCACCGGAGCGCGCCCGTCGTGGGCGACCAGCATGGTGTCGTGCCAAAGCTTGGCCGGCAGGCTGCCGCCCATCACCCTGTTCATGGCCCGGCCGTCGTCGTTGCCGACCCATACGCCCGCCACGAATTGTCCCGTGTAGCCGACGAACCATGCGTCACGGAAATCCTGCGACGTCCCTGTCTTGCCCGCGGCGGGGTGGCCGGCAAGCGCGGCACGCTTGCCGGTTCCCGATGTCAGCACCGTGCTGAGCATGTCGTTCATGGCGGCCACGTTGTCGGGCGTCACCAGCATCTTTGTGCGCTCCTCTCCCCGGGCGTAGAGGACCTGGCCGCCGTCGGTGCGCACGCGCGTGACGATGTGCGGCTCGAGCGAGATGCCGCCGTTTGCGAGCACGCCGTAGGCTCCCGTGAGCTCGAGCAGCGTCACCTCGGACGTGCCCAGCGCCAGCGAGGCGTCGGCGCGCAAGGGCGAGCGGATCCCCAGCCGTCGCGCTACCGCGGCCGTGGTGCGCGGCCCCACCGTCATGTTGAGGCGCGCAGCCGCCGCGTTCATCGACAGTGCGAGGGCGTCGCGAAGCGGTACAGCCCCGCGATAGCTGCCGCTGTCGTTGCGCGGGCTCCAGCCGGAGCCCAGGATCGGCAGGTCGAGCACCGTGCTGTCGGGCTTGAGGCCGGCCTCCAGCGCGGCCAGGTAGACGAATACCTTGAAGGCTGAGCCGGGCTGGCGCCTTGCCTTCAGGGCCCGATTGAACTGGCTCTCCGCGTAGGAGCGTCCGCCGACCAGGGCGCGGATGGCGCCGTCCGTGCTCATGACTACGAGAGCGGCCTGACCGGCGTTGGCGCCCCGGCCTCCGTTGGCGAGCGTCGACTGCACGAGGGCCTGGGCCCGGCGCTGCAAGTCGGCGTCGACCGTGGTCTCCACGACGATCTCGCTCGCCGGAGTGCCGACGAGTGTCGTCAGGCGCTCCAGGACGGCATCGACGGCGTAGTCGAGGCCCGACTGCCCGCGCTGCAGGGAGCCGGCGAATTGCAGCGGCGCCGCCGCAGCCTCGTCTCCCTCGCTGGGCGAGAGCAGGCCGGCCTCGACCATCTTTGCGAGCACCGTCTGTGCGCGCGCCCGCGCCACCGCCGGGCTCGATGCCGGCGAGTACCTCGAGGGCGCCTTGAGGAGGCCCGCCAGGAGCGCCGCCTCGACGACCGTCACGTCCCGCGCCGACTTGCCGAAGAACCGCTGCGATGCCGTCTCGACGCCATAGGCCCCGGCGCCGAAGTAGACGCGGTTCAGGTAGAGCTCCAGGATATCGCGCTTGCCGAGGCGTACCTCCAGCCAGAGAGCCAGGATGACCTCCTCGAGCTTGCGGGAGATGGTGCGCTCGGAGCCGAGGAACAGGTTCTTGGCGAGCTGCTGGGTCAGCGTCGAGCCGCCCTCCGTGACGCGGCCTGCGCGCACGTTGGCGAAGGTGGCGCGCAGCAGGCCGGTGGGATCGAGCCCCCAATGCTTGAAGAACCGCCGATCCTCCGTGGCGACGACCGCATCGATGAGATGCTTCGGCAGCAGGTCGAACGGCACGTAGGCGTCGCCTCCGCGCTCGCTCAGCACCGAGCCGTCGCGCGCCAGCAGGCGCACCACCGGCGCCTGCTCCTTGATGCGTAGCGCCATGGGGTCCGGGATGCGCACCGTGTAATAGACGAGGGCCGTGGCAAGGATCAGCGTCAGCGGCGGACCGAGGTAGATCGCCGCCAGGATGGTCAGCCGAACCTCCCAAGGCAGGCGGCGGAACAGGCTGCGGCGGGGTCCGCCCGCACCTGGCCCGGAGTTCTCCGGTTGCCGGGACCTGGAAGGATGGAGACGGCTCATCGTCTCGGCTCAACGCGCCTCGCGCGCACGGAGGGGGATCGCCGGCGCTGGCCGCACCCTATGGAGGCAGGCGTTAAGATCGGGCTAACCATGCCGGCCGGATGCCGGAGCGGCCGCAAGCGGGGCTAGATGCGGAACTCCGGCTGGGGCTTGCGATCGAGGCGGCGATAGACCGGCAGCAACAGGAGCCCCAACACTATGCGGGCCGCCACGACGAAGCCCATGTAGACGAGCAGGCGCTCATCGACGAGCCCGCGGATCACGGCCTCGTACCTGGCCGGCCAGAAGCCCCCGAACAGGGCTTCTCGCAGCGACCCCGCCCACCTGAAGAGCTGCAGCGTCGCGTCCGGGAAATGATACCAGAACAACCCCAGCGCCACGGCACCGAGGATCAAGGAAAACACTACGCCCGCGAGGGGAAGAATAAGGCGGGCAGCGATGCTCGTCACTCTGCGCTCCTTGCCGAACCGGGCCGAAAATGCGGCCCGACCCGGCGGAGCTTACATCAGCCGCGCGCACGCCCCAAGGAACGCCGAGCCACGGCGCGCCGGACAAAACAGCGGGATGTTCCTGCAGACGTCCGCCGTTCTGGCGACCATCTGCGCCAGACGCGACCAAGTCGAAACACAAAAACACGACTCTCCCGCGCAACGCACGGGCAAACTTGAGCTTTCTCCCGATTTCCGTCTATGTCTTCGTCAGTGTCGGCTGTTGCCTTGCAGCTTTATCATCTCGTCTTTGATCCTGAGCTTTTCCTTTTTCAACCGGCTGATCTGGAGATCGTCGGCGCCCGGACGGGCCAGCTCTTCTTGGATCTTGAGCTCCAGGCTCCGGTGCTTTTCGGAAAGCTCTGCGAGATGTCCGGCAAGCGTCATCATTCCCTCCGTTCGGGTCGTTGAAGGGGCTTTGAGTGTGACATGGATGTAACGCCTTGTCCAATCCGCGCGGCAGCCCTGTGCATGATTTTTCCGCTCACGGTCGGCCCGGTTTTTACTTGCGTAAACAAGTGTTTGCTTCCCCGTCGGGCGCGTCGGGCTTGCGGCGCGGGGTGACTGAGGCTAGTAATGATGACAGTGCAGGCGGCTTCCCGGTGGAGGGCCCGCAGGGCCGATGCAGCGACCGGACGAGCGCGAGCTCCGCGAGCAACTGGCGCGGCTGAGAAACGAGCACCGCGAGCTGGATGCCCAGATCGTGGCGGGGGAGGCTTCGCCCCTGACCGACCAGTTGCTGATCAAACGCCTCAAGAAGCGCAAGCTGGCGCTCAAAGACAAGATCACCGCCATCGAAGACCAGCTCTTGCCGGACATCATTGCCTGAGCCGTCTTGCGGATACGGAGCGGCCCGGGTGGCGCGGCAGTTGTCAACGGTTGCGGCGGGCCGCGGGTCTTGCCAGGGCCGCGTGTCTTCCCCTTAAGTGCCCGCTTTCCCCGGTCCGTTGAGGCGGCATGGCTAGTCAGGCAAAGATCGGCATCATCATGGGCAGTCTTTCCGACTGGCCGACCATGAAGCGCGCCGCCGACGTGCTGGACGAACTCGGCGTCCCCTACGAGGCGAAGGTGGTGTCCGCCCACCGCACGCCGCAGCGTCTCTACGAATATGCCGAGAGCGCCAAGGCGCGCGGCCTCAAGGTGATCATCGCCGGCGCAGGCGGGGCGGCGCATCTGCCGGGCATGACGGCGGCCATCACCCAGCTGCCGGTGCTCGGCGTGCCCATTCCCGGCGAGGCGCTGTCCGGCCAGGACAGCCTGCTCTCCATCGTGCAGATGCCCGCCGGCGTGCCCGTCGGCACGCTCGCCATCGGCAAGGCCGGTGCCACCAATGCGGGGATTTTGGCCGCGCAGATCCTGGCGCTCGAGGACCAGGGCCTCGCCGCCAGGCTGGAGGCATTCCGGTCCAGGCAGTCGGCGTCGGTTCCCGAGGCTCCGAAGGGCGATGCCTGAAGCAAGCCGCTCGGGCGCCCTGCCCCCGGGCTCGACCATCGGCATCCTCGGCAGCGGGCAGCTTGGGCGCATGCTGGCCATGGCGGCCGCGCGCATCGGGCTCAAGACGCACGTCTACTGCGTGGACAGCGGCCCGGCCTTCGATGTCGCCACCCACACCACCAAGGCTGCCTTCGATGATCGGGCGGCTCTCTCGGCTTTCGCGGCACGTGTCGACGCGGTCACCTTCGAGTTCGAGAACGTGGCCGTCGAGACCGCGCTCCACTTGTCCCGCCAGGTGCCGGTACGGCCCGCCGCAAGGGCGCTGGAGGTGGCGCAGGACCGGCTCGCCGAGAAGGAGTTCATCGCCGGGCTGGGCATCCCCGTAGCCCCCTTTCGCGCCATCGAAAGGCCGGAGGATGTCGTCCCCGCGATCGCCGCGCTCGGCGGCCCGGCGATCCTGAAGTCGCGCCGGCTCGGCTATGACGGCAAGGGTCAGGCGAGCGTGGCATCTGGCGACGATGCATCGGCGGCGTGGCGGGCGATGGGCGCGGCGCCCGCCGTGCTCGAGAAGCGGATCGCGTTCGCGCTCGAGCTCTCGGCCCTGGTGGTGCGCGGCGTCGGCGGCGAGGTTGCCTTCTACGAGTGCCCGCGCAACACGCACGAGGGCGGCATCCTGCGTCGCTCCGTGGTGCCGTCGGGCCTGCCGGAGGAGGACCTCGAGCAGGCGCGCAAGATTGCCTTCACCATTGCGCGTGCGCTCGACTACGTCGGCGTCCTGGCCGTCGAGATGTTCTACCTCGGCGCCGATGCCTCGCCGGGCGCACGCCTGATGGTCAACGAGATCGCGCCCCGCGTGCACAACTCCGGTCACTGGACCATCGAGGCCTGCCCGATCAGCCAGTTCGAGAACCACATGCGCGCGGTGGCCGGCTGGCCGCTGGGCTCCACGGAGCGCCACAGCGATGCCGAGATGGTCAACCTGATCGGTCCGGAGGCGTTCGACTGGGAGAGGCTCGCCGCCGACCGCGGCGCTGCCCTCCACCTCTACGGCAAGCGGGAGGCGCGACCCGGACGCAAGATGGGCCACGTCACGCGCCTCTTCCCCAAACCCGGCCGAAGCTGACGGGGAACGCCGTTTTTACTTGATCCGTGCGCAATTACCGGCTGCGGTCGGGCGGGCCCTCGTTCCACCGGGAGCGTCTCGTCATGCGCTTGCACCGCTGTCTGCTGGCCGCCGCTATGCTGGTCGCCATGTTTGCCTCTGCCGCGCCCATCCAGGCTCTCGAGACCGAGCGGGTGAGCATTTCCTCCCCGCTTGCACCCTTGGGTCCCTTCACGGCCGAGCTGCTGCGTCCGCCGGGCGCCGGCCCGTTTCCTACGATCGTCGCCCTGCACGGCTGCGGCGGCCTCTTCAACAAGGAGGGCGGGCTGGCCAAGCGCGAGACCGACTGGGCGAGCCGCCTCGTCGGCGCCGGCTACGCCGTGCTGTTCCCCGACAGCTTCACCGCGCGCGGAATTCGCCAGATCTGCACCGTGCACGACCGGAGCATCTTTCCCAAGGACCGCGCCGACGACGTCGCCGCCGCCGTCGACTGGCTCTCGCGCCAGCCCTTCGTCGACACGAAGCGCCTTGCCCTGATGGGCTGGTCGCATGGTGCCATGACCGCCTTGTGGACCGTGCGGCCCGACTTCATGACCTCCCTTCCGCAGTTCAAGACGGCCATCGCCTTCTACCCCGGCTGCCGCGAGGTCGCCCGCCAGCCCGGTTGGCATCCGCGCCTGCCGCTGACGATCCTCATGGGCGACGCCGACGACTGGACCCAGCCGGGCCCCTGCCGCGAGCTTGCCGAGCGCACCGGCTTCAAGTTCATCGGCTACCCCGGCGCCTACCACGACTTCGACGCGCCGGATGCCAGGATCCGCGTGCGCAAGGGGCTCGGCGCCATCAAGAAGGGTGAGGCCCACGTGGGCACCGACCCCGAGGCCCGTGCCGCGGCGATCAAGGAGGTCATGGGAATTCTGGGAACTTCCCTCGGTGCGCCGTGAGCCAGCCCGTCATACCCGCCAAGCGAAGCGCAGAGCGGGTATCCAGCCCCAGTCGCCGCGTCGAGCCTCGGGGTGGATTCCCGCCGACGCGCTTCGCGCTCGCGGGAATGACGGCACGCCTTCGCCCCGTCATACCCGTCAAGCGAAGCGCAGAGCGGGTATCCAGCCCCAGTCGCCGCGTCGAGCCTCGAGTAGGATTCCCGCCGACGCGCTTCGTGCTCGCGGGAATGACACCGCGCGCGAGAACAATTCTTGCGCTGGTCCGCGGATGCCGTAGAAGTTTCTCGACCACTCATTCCTACGGCACTCCTGTCGCGTCACCGACCGGCGGGGAGTTCAGGAGGCACTCATGGCTCGTTACCTGAAGCGCGGAATGGACGCCGGCGCCATCAAGGCTGCCGATACCCAGGTGCGCGCAACCGTCGAGTCGATCCTCGGCGAGATCGAGCAGCGCGGCGATGAGGCCGTGCGCTCCCTGTCGGAGAAATTCGATAAGTGGTCGCCGCCGTCCTTCAAGTTGAGCCCCCAGGAGACCGAGCGCGCCATCGCGCAGGTGCGAAAGCGCGACCTCGACGACATCAGGTTCGCCCAGGCGCAGGTGCGCAACTTCGCCGAGAAGCAGAAGGGCGCGCTGCGCGACCTCGAGGTCGAGACCTTGCCCGGCGTCATTCTCGGCCACAGGCACATCCCGGTGAACGCGATCGGCTGCTACGTGCCGGGCGGGCGCTATCCCATGGTCGCCTCCGCGCACATGTCGATCGTCACGGCGCGTGTGGCGGGCGTGAAGCGCATCATTGCCTGCGCCCCGCCGCACAAGGGCGGCCCGCATCCGGCCATCGTCGCCGCCATGCACTTCGGCGGGGCGGACGAGATCTACGTGCTGGGGGGCGTGCAGGCTGTGGCCGCCATGGCGCTCGGCACCGAGACGATCGGGGCCGTCGACATGGTGGTCGGCCCCGGCAACGCCTACGTGGCGGAGGCCAAGCGCCAGCTGTTCGGCCGCGTCGGCATCGACCTGCTGGCGGGCCCGACCGAGACGCTCGTCATCGCCGATGACAGCGTCGACGCCGAGCTGTGCGCCACCGACCTCCTGGGCCAGGCCGAGCACGGGCCCACCTCGCCGGCGGTGCTGCTGACCAACTCGGAGAAGCTCGCGCGTGCCACCATGGCGGAGGTCGAGCGCCTCCTGAAGATCCTCCCCACCGCCGACGCCGCCGGCAAGGCCTGGGCCGACATGGGCGAGGTCATCGTCTGCGACAGCGACGAGGAGATGGTGGCCGAGGCCGACCGCATCGCCTCCGAGCACGTGCAGGTGATGACGCGCGATCCGGACTATTTCCTGGCCAACATGAAGAACTACGGCTCGCTGTTCCTCGGCCCCCGCACCAACGTCGCCTACGGCGACAAGGTGATCGGCACCAACCACACGCTCCCGACGAAGAAGGCGGCGCGCTACACGGGCGGGCTATGGGTCGGCAAGTTCCTCAAGACCTGCACCTACCAGAAGGTGATGACCGACAAGGCATCCGCCCAGATCGGCGAGGTCTGCTCGCGGCTGTGCATCCTCGAAGGCTTCTCCGCCCACGCCGAGCAGGCCAACGTGCGTGTGCGCCGCTACGGCGGCCGCAACGTGCCCTACGCCGCAGCGGCGGAGTGACGCCGGCGATGATCCCCCTCTTCGTGGTCGCGGACGGACGCTCCGGGACGACGCTGCTGATGCGGCTGCTGGCGAGCCATCCGGCCATCGTCGCCTACGAGGAGTACCCGCTCGAGTTCCGGCCAACGTTGTTCTCGCTCTACCCCGAAAATCCGATCCTCCAGCCGTTTCCCCTCAACGCGTGGAAGTTCGAAGGCAGCCGGGAGCTTCTCTTCGAGCCCATGGCCGCGCACGGTGGGTTGCCGCTGGAGAGCGTCGGGCCGATCTATGCCGCGATCGCCTCCGCCATGGGCAAAAGCCCGCGCTACTACGTCGAGAAATGCCCCGTCGGTCTCGACCTCGCCCGGCTCGCGCAGAGACTGCCCAGGTTTCGATGCCTACTCCTCGTGCGTGATCCGCGCGACATCGTTCTCTCCGCGCGCGCCTTCAATCGCAAGCGCGGATCGTACGATTTCCGCGAGCAGAAGGGGGCCACCGTCGAGGAGCACATCGCCGCGTTCAGGCACAGCTACGACCATGTCGCAAAGAAGCTGGCGTCGATCGCGGGCGCCCATCTCGTACGCTATGAGGAGCTGGCGCTGGACGGGCTGAACGCCCTGCGTGGGATTTTCGATTGGCTCGGGATCGAGTCGAGCGACGGCCTCGTCGAGGCCTGCATGAGGCGGGCTGCGCAAATGGAGACCGGCGAGCACCGCACGTCCGCATCGCTGGAGGCGTCTGTCGGCCGCTGGCGTCGCGAGATGCCGGCCGACTGGCACGCCTACTTCGCCAAGCACCTGGGTCCAGCGCTCGCCCGCTTCGGCTATCTTGACGATCGCGGCGGCAGTCAAGGCCCGGTCGCTGAGAGCGTTGGATGAGCCAAACACTCGTGCAGGTTCAACAACTCGTCGAATTGGGTGAGGTTCGGATTTCCGACCACGGCTATGAAGAGTTGGTCGCCGATGGTATCGTCGCTCAGGATGCCGTCGCGGGAGTTTCCGCGGCACGCGTTGTGGAAGACTATCCGGACGCTGTCAGGGGACCGTCCGTTCTCGTTCTGCAATATGATGCGGACGGCCTTCCCCTACACATTCTGTGGGGAATACCTGCGGGCAAGGCTGGGCCGGCGGTCGTCATAACGGGATACCGACCCGATCCGGAGCGATGGTCTGAGGACTTTCTCGAACGGAAGATGCGATGATCCGAAAGACGCTCAAGATCATTCACGAAGGCCAATACGCCGCCGAGGTTCCGGTCGAGTTGATCGAGGAGGAGGGCGGTTGGTCTCCATACCTCTCGCTCGAGGACGCGAACAAGCTTGATGCGGTCCGTAAGGCTCTCCGAGAAGGGGACGTCGCGACAGCCAGCAAGTATGGCCGCATCTTCGAATTGCATCCGGTGTCCACTCCATAGACTCCACATGGAGCTTCCCTCAGCCCCCTCTTTCCGCCTCGACGGCAAGCGTGCCCTCGTCACGGGCGCCGGCCGCGGCATCGGGCTGGCCGCGGCCTCCGCCTTGGCCGACGCCGGCGCGCACGTGACGCTCGTCTCGCGCACCCGCGATGAGATCGAGGCGGCCGCGGCGGTGATCCGCGAGCGCGGGCAGAGGGCCGAGGCGCTCGTCCTCGACGTGGCGGACCTGCCGGCGACGCAAGCCGTGATCGCCAACGCCGAGCCCTTCAACATTCTCGTCAACAATGCCGGCACCAACCGGCCGAAGATGCTGCTCGACGTCACCGTCGAGGACTTCGACGCCATCATGGGCCTCAACGTGCGCGCGGCCTACTTCGTAGCCCAGGCGGTGGCGCGCCGGCTGCTCGCGGCGAAGGAGCCGGGCTCCATCATCAACGTGTCCTCGCAGATGGGGCACGTGGGCGCCGCCCGCCGCAGCGTCTACTGCGCCTCCAAGCACGCCATGGAGGGCTTCACCAAGGCCATGGCGATCGAACTCGCCCCGCACGGCATCCGCGTCAACACGCTCGGCCCGACGTTCCTCGAGACGCCGCTGACGCGTCCCTTCTTCGACAACCCGGCTTTCAAGGCGGAGGTGCTCTCCAAGATCAAGCTCGGACGGCTCGGCAAGGTCGAGGACGTGACCGGCGCCATTCTCTTCCTCGCCTCGGACGCCTCCGCGCTCGTCACCGGCACCGCGCTCCTCGTCGACGGCGGCTGGACCGCCGAATGATACCGCCGCGCGTCAGGTTGGACTCGCCTAACCCTCGGCGTCCTGTCATGCGCGCTCCAACCCCGTGCTGAGCCTGTCGAAGCACGGCTGGCATGCGTGGTCCGTCCTTCGACAAGCTCAGGACGCGGGCGGAACGTGAGACGTGATACGCCTGGTGGCGCGTCGAGCCTTACGCTCACGGGTTTGAGGCGCTATCGGTCGCGGCAACCGCTGTCGGGCAGTCGCGTTCTTGACCGGTATCAAGGGCCGGCCCGATCCTTGCCGTAGAGACTGCTCGTCGGCGGGCGAGAGCTGGACTGCACGGGCCAAGGAGCCATCGAATGCACGGCTGTGCAGGTGTCTCGTGACCAATGGGACGCGCACCGGCATGGGCGCTGGGCAGGCGGAGGTCATCGCCTTCCTGGCCGACCCGCGCACCCATCCCGGCGCTCAGGCCGTCGACCGGCTCGAGACGCACGGCAACTTGGTCTTCCTGGCCGGCGCAGAGGCCTGGAAGATCAAGCGCGCGGTCTATTTCCCCTACATGGATTTCTCAACGCTGGAGAAGCGCCGCGTCGCGTGCGAGCGCGAGCTGGAGGTCAACCGGCGGCTGGCGCCCGACATCTATCTCGGCTGCGTCGCCATCACGCGCGCAGCCGACGGCGCGCTTGCGCTCGGCGGCGACGGCGAGGTGGTCGAATGGGCGGTGCACATGCGCCGCTTCGCGCAGTCGGCGCTGCTCGACGCCATCGCCTCCGCGCAGGGCGTGACGCCGGATCTCGCCCGGGCCATCGCCGACGCGGTGCTTGAGAGCCACCGCGGGGCGGAGCCCGTCCCTTCCACCGCGGGTGCCGCCCGGATCGATCGGCTCGCGGCCTCGCTCGTGCAGTCGTTCACCCGCCTCGGCGTATTCGATGCGGCCGACGTGGACCGCTTCCGCGACGACGCGACGCATCAACTGCGCCGCGCCTCCGCAATCCTCGACGAGCGGGCCCGGCAAGGCTGGGTGCGCCGCTGCCACGGCGACCTGCACCTCGGCAACATCGTGCTCTGGCACGGCCGCCCCGTCCTCTTCGACGCCATCGAGTTCGACGAGGCTCTCGCCACCATCGACACGCTCTACGACCTCGCCTTCCTGCTCATGGACCTCGACCAGCATCGGCAGAGGGGCGCCGCCAATGTCGTGCTCAACCGCTACCTGTGGCGGACCGACGACGATCTGGCGCTCGCGGGGCTGGCGGCCATGCCGCTCTTCCTCGCCTTGCGCGCCGGCGTCCGCGCCATGGTGACGGCCGATCGCGCTGCCCAGGAGGATACAGCGGCGGCGGAGCGCGACCGGGGCCGTGCGCGCGCCTACATGGCCATGGCGCTCGAATACCTCGCGCCACCGCCGCCGCGGCTCCTTGCCGTCGCCGGGCTGTCGGGCACCGGCAAGACCACGCTGGCCGCGGCGCTCGCCGCGAAGCTCGGTCCAGCACCCGGCGCCCTGCACCTGCGCACCGATCTGGAGCGCAAAAGCCTCTTCGGTGTCGAGGAGACCGAGCGCCTGCCGCCGCAGTCCTACACGCGCGAAGCCAGTGCGCAGGTCTACGCCGTGCTCCTGCGGAAGGCGAAGTGCGCATTGCAGGCCGGACACGCCGTCATCGCCGATGCCGTCTACGCCGCCGCCGAGGAGCGATCGGCGATAGAGGCGGTGGCCGCCGCCCTCGGTTTGCCGTTCCGCGGCGTCTGGCTGAGCGCAGCACCGGAGACGATGACAGCGCGGGTCGCCGCGCGCCAAGGTGACGCCTCCGATGCCACGCCCGACGTGGTCCGCCGGCAGCTCGCCTGGGAGACGGGCACGCTGTCTCCGGCCTGGATTCCCGTCGATGCCGGCGGTCGCCCGGAGGACGTGGTCCTCCGTGCCGAAGCAGCGCTTGCCGCGCGTCTGGACGCCAGGACCTAGGACGTTTCCGACGTAGGTCGAACCGCTTTCCCAAGCACAACCTGTCATCCCGGGCTTTATGCCCGGGATCCATCTCTCGGCTTGCTCCGGCGCTCGCTGATGGCTGGATCCCGGCGACAAGCGCCGGGATGACAACGGTGAGTTCGCAATCGCGGTCGAGATTCTATCAAAGTCGGAAATGCACTGAGTGACCACCAATCGCTCACTGCTTAATGTTTTGTTTTCCAACATCCACAGCATTGTTGGAAGATTTACGGCGATCACAACGATTGCAATTAGGCTGCCGCTCAACGTCGGGGGAGATTAGAGGGTGGCGGCAATGCCCGACGTCGCGCGTCAGCGTGCTTCTTTGGAAAACGGGGGTTCGGTTGCCCCGGGGGCCCACAAGGTCCCGAGCCAGCCGAGAGAAAAAGGGAACCGCGGCGCTCCCCGCCGCGGATGGCTGCGGACCTTCGCACCAGCCAGGCTCCTCTACGGCGCAAGCGCGGCCATGCGCCGGCTCGACCTCGCCATGAGGTCCGTGTCGGTCCGGCGCGTCGTCGGAGTGTTGGGAGCCGGGGTGGCTCTCCTCACCGCGCTGTCGATCCCCGCGGGTTATGCGCTCATTTCCTATTGGAAGGACGCGGAGACGCTGTCCCTCAGGGCCAACCAGAGCGCCGTGCAGGTGGCCCAGTACATCGGCGCTCACGGGGCGGATTGGCGCAAGGACGAGCCGGCGCTGGCAAGCGCGGCCGAGGGCCATGGCCTGCACGCGCAGCCCGTGCGGCTGCGCGTCATCGACCTGCAAGGCGCGGTCGCCCTCGACACCGGCGTGTCGCTCGCGAGCCCGACCTACGCGCGCGGTGCCCCGATCGTCGTCGACGGCAGGCTGGTCGGCCGCGTGGAGGCGATCGCCAGCCTGCAGCCGCTGCTGGCAACGGTGGGATTGCTCGGTCTCGGCAGCCTCACGCTCGGAATTGCCGCCTTGTTCCTGTTCGCGGTTCTGCCCCTTCGCGTGCTCGACCGCTCCTTCGCCGACCTCGCGAAAGCCGGGGAGAGCGTCAGGCGCCAGAACCTGCTGCTCGATGCGGCGCTGGCGAACATGTTCCAGGGGCTTGCCATGTTCGACGACGACGAGCGCCTCGTCATCGCCAACCAACGGTTCGCCGAGATGTACGGCCTCGCGCCCGAGCAGGTTCGGCCCGGCACCCCCCTGCTCGCCATCCTGGAGCATCGTGTTACCGCCGGGCTGCATCCGGGCGAGACGGCCCAGTCCCTGCTGCAGGTGATGCGTCAGCATCTCTCCCGCAACAAGGCCTGCCACCTGGCCGAGAGGCTGAGCCAGGGCCGCGCGATCCTGGTCTCGATCCGGCCGCGGCCGGAGGGCGGCTGGGTCACCACGCACCAGGACGTTACCGAGCGCGAGAACCTCAATGCCGAGCTCGCGCAGCAGAACGAGCTGCTGCGCCAGCGGGAGGAGCAGCTCAAGGCGCAGAACGGGCTGCTCGACGCCGCCGTGCAGAGCACCTATCGCAGCTGGAGCATCCTCGATGCGGCGCTGAACAACATGTCGCAAGGCCTGGCGATGTTCGATACCGGCCGGCGCCTCGTCATCTGCAACCGCATGTACCACGAGCTCTACGGGCTCTCGGCCGACCAGGTGCGGCCGGGCATGTCCTCGCACGAGGTGGTCGGCCTGCGCATCGCCAAGGGCGTCTACGGCGAGGTGGACCCCGACAAGTTCATCGACGACTGGCTGGCCGGCGAGCACGACCCGACGAACCGTGTCCAGCGCCTCGCGGATGGGCGTATCATCAGCGTATGCCGGCACTTCATGGCCGATGGCCGGCTCGTCGTCACCCACGAGGACATCAGCGAGCGCGAGGCGCTCAACACGCGGCTCGCACGCCAGAATGAGCTTCTGCAGCAGCGCGAGGATCAGTTGGCGGCGCGCAACCAGCAGCTCGATGCCGCCTTGCGGAGCATGTCGCAGGGCTTGTGCGTGCTCGATGCGGACGAGCGTGTGGTGATTGCCAACGCACGCTTTGCCCGGATGTACGGCCTGCCGCCAGAGGGGGTGCGGCGAGGCGCAATGCTGAGCGAGATCGTCGAGGCCACGGCTGCAGAGCGCAACGATCTCGATCCTCGCGCCGGGGAGGAGCAGGCGGCCTCGAGCGGGGCTGCCACCGCGATCCGCCGCTTGAGCGACGGGCGCGCCATCAGCGTGTCCCGGCAGCCGATGCAGGGCGGTGGCTGGGTGACGACGCACGAGGACGTGACCGAGCGGCAGGCGCTGCTGGCACAGCTGGAGCGCCAGCGAGAGCAGCTGGACGCTGCCCTCAACAACATGTCGCAAGGGCTCGCCATGTTCGACGCCGACCAGCGCCTGGTGATTTGCAACGAGCTCTACGCCCACATGTACGGCCTGCGGTCCGATCAGGTGAAGACCGGAACGAGCCTGCAGCAGATCGCCGGCGACCTCGTCGCGCTCGGCCGCTACTCGGAGCGGAGCGCGGGCGAGCTCTTGAGCTGGGTGCAGCGCTGCATGGCGGAGTCCGGCGCGGCCATACGGCATGTCAGCGAGCTCGATGACGGCCGCTCGATTGCCGTCTCCGCGCGGCAGATGCCGGCGGGCGGCATCGTCACCACGCATCAGGACATTACCGAGCAGCGCCGCGCCGAGGCCAGGATCGTGCACATGGCGCTGCACGACACCCTGACCGAGCTTCCCAACCGCGTGCTCCTCGACGAGCGCCTCGAGCAGGCCCTGACACGCGTGCGGCGCGGTGAGCTGGTGGCCGTGCATATGCTCGATCTCGACTACTTCAAGGCCGTCAACGATACGCTGGGTCATCCGGCCGGCGACAAGCTGCTCAGGATGGTCACCGAGCGGTTGCGGGCGCTCGTGCGCGAGACCGATACGGTGGCGCGCGTGGGCGGTGACGAGTTCGCCGTCGTGCAGGTCGCCATCGGCCAGGCCGCCGACGCCAGCCTGCTGGCGCGCCGCATCATCGATGCCGTGAGCAAGCCCTACGATCTCGACGGCCACCAGGTCGTCGTCGGCACCACGGTCGGCATCGCCATGGGGCCGGGCGACGGCCAGACGCCCGGCGAGCTGATCAGGAACGCCGACCTTGCGCTGTGCCGCGCCAAGGGCCAGGCCCGCAACACCTTCTGCTTCTTCGAGCCGGAGATGGACGCGCAGATGCAGGCCCGCCGCGCCATGGAGTACGACATGCGCAGGGGTCTGACGGAGGGAGAGTTCGAGCTTCACTACCAGCCCGTCATCAGCCTCCAGACCGACAAGATCACCGGCTTCGAGGCGCTCATCCGCTGGCGCCATCCCAAGAATGGCATGGTGCCGCCGGGCACCTTCATTCCCATCGCCGAGAAGATCGACTCCATCGTCTCGCTCGGCGAATGGGTGATCCGCAACGCCTGCCTGACCGCGGCCACATGGCCCAAGGGCCTCAAGGTGTCCGTCAACATCTCGCCCGCACAGTTCCGCAACCCCATGCTCGACGAGGTGATCGGCGGCGCGCTCGCGGACTCGGGCCTCTCGCCCGACCGCCTCGAGATCGAGGTCACGGAGCCCGTGCTGCTGGGCGACAACGAGGCCACGATGAGCGTGCTGACCAAGCTGCGCGACCTCGGGGTGCGCATCACCATGGACGATTTCGGCACCGGCTACTCCTCGCTCAGCCAGCTGCGCAACTTCCATTTCGACACGATCAAGATCGACCGCTCATTCGTGAAGGGCGTGGCTGCCGATGCGGGCTCCCTCAACGTCGTGCGCGCGGTCACCGCCATGGCGAGCGGGCTTGGCATGTCGACCACCGCGGAGGGCGTGGAGACGAAGGAGCAGCTGGAGATCGTCAAGTCGGAGGGCTGCACCGAGGTGCAGGGCTTCCTGATCAGTCCGCCCGTGCCGGCGGCGGAGGTCGAGAAGCTGCTCAGGAGCCGGGCGGGTGCGAAGCGCGACAAGAGCAAGGGCAAGGCGGATGCCGCGTGAAGGGGCCCGAGGCCGCGCGGCGGTCACATCGCCAGGAGGACGACCATGAAAGCGGATGCGCCTCGACCTCAGCAACCCGGTGCGGACGCCATTCAGGCTCGATCCGGCGTCATTGGCCGCGGCGAAACCGTGCTGGTCGTGGAGGATGAGCACCGTCTCAGGCGCATCATCGTCGGGCAGCTGACCGCCCTGGGCTTTCGCGTGCTCGAGGCCGGCGACGGCGCCGCCGCGCTGGAGATCATGGGCAAGCACCCCGAGGTGCAGGTGCTCTATTCCGACCTCGTCATGCCGGGCGGGCTGTCGGGGCTCGATCTCGCCAAGCGAGCGCTCGAGCTCTATCCCGAGGTGCGCGTGATCCTGACCACCGGCTACTCGGAGCTCACGGGCGAAGCTGGAGCCGAGCTCGATCTGCAGGTGCTGCGCAAGCCTTATCGCCAGTCGGAGCTTGTGTGCGTGTTCCAGGAGGCGCTCAAGGTGCGCTCCGCGGCCGACGACGGTCCGCCCGAGGAAGGTGCGCCCTCCTGAGCGGCCTCCAGGCTCGCCCTCGCGCGGGGCGCAAGCCGTGCTCCCTGCGAGCAAGAGCGCGTGTGCCGCGCGACTTCCCGCGCATTGTGGAAATCCGGTTTGATATCCCTGCGGCGAGCGACTAGCCTCCCTCGAGGCGGGAGCGCACTGCGCTCGATCGAAGGGGGAGCTTCGCATGGCGGGATCGCAAGCCGTCCGCGGGCCGTCCGAGACAGGCGGTCCCCTGCTCCTGACGTGCGGCCCCGTCACCACGTCTCAGAGCGTCAAGGATGCGATGGTCCGCGACCTGGGCTCGCGGGACGCAGGCTTCCGCGCGCTCAACAGGGAGGTGCTGGGACGCCTGGCCGAGGTCGCTAACGCCTCGGGCACGCACGTCGCCGTGCCCGTGCCGGGTTCGGCCACCCTTGCCGTCGAGGCGATGCTCACCACGCTCGTGCCCCGCACCGGCAAGGTGCTGCTGCTCGTCAACGGCGTGCGCGGAGAGCGCGCCAAGAGGATCTGCCTGGTTGCCGGGCGCCGCATCGCTGTGCACGAGATGCGCGAGGAGATGCCTCCCGATCTCGAGGCGCTCGACGGGGCGCTGCGGGCGGACCCGACCATCACGCACGTGTTCGTCGTCCATTGCGAGACGGCCAGCGGCATGCTGAACCCGGTCGCCGGGATCGCCGATGTCGTCGCAACCCATGGGCGGCGGCTGCTGATCGATGGCGCGAGCGCGTTCGGCGCATTGCCCCTCGACGCCGCCAGCACCGCCTTCGACGCGGTTGCCGCCGCGTCCGACAGGTGTCTGGAGGGCGTGCCGGGCCTCGGCTTCGTCATCTGCCGCGAGGCGTCCCTGGCCCAGGCCAGGGGCAATGCCGCCTCGCTGGCGCTCGATCTCCATGACCAGTGGCAGCATCTCGCAACCACCGGCCGCTACCGCTTCACGCCGCCGACGCAGGTGATTGCCGCCCTGCATCAGGCGCTCGGGGAGCTGCAGGCGGAAGGCGGCCAGCCAGGCCGCGGCCGACGCTACGCGCAGAACTGCAAGGTGCTGATCGAGGGCATGCGCGCGCTGGGCTTCAGGCCGCTGCTGCCCGACCGGTTGCAGTCGCCCACCGTTGTCGCGTTCCGCATGCCGAAGGCCGAGCGCTTCCTGTTCCAGGACTTCTGCGACAAGCTTAAGGCGCGCGGCTATGTCATCGATCCAGGCACCCACGGGCTCTTCGGGTGCTTCCACGTCGGGTGCATCGGGCGGCTCGACGCGGGGAACATCGAGGGGGCCGTCTCGGCGGTCGCCGGGGTCCTGGCCGAGCTCGGCATCAAGAGCCTCGCTTCGGCCGCGTGAGCCCATCGACCTCGGGAAAAAGGGGTGTGCCGGATGGCAGGCAATCTCGGCTTCGACGAGCTCAAGGCAGCGGTGACGGCCGGCACCATCGATACCGTCCTGGTCGCCATGGTCGACATGCAGGGCCGGCTCGTCGGCAAGCGCTTCCAGGCCGACCATTTCGTCGATGCCGCGCACGAGGAGACGCACGCCTGCGACTACCTGCTGGCCAACGACATCGACATGGAGCCGGTGCCGGGCTACGCGGCCGCGAGCTGGGACAAGGGCTACGGCGACTTCGTGCTCAAGCCCGACCTTTCCACCCTGCGCGAGGTCCCCTGGCTCGAAGGCACGGCGCTGGTGCTGGCGGACGTGCTCGAACATCATCATCACGACGTGCCGCACTCGCCCCGCGCTATCCTCAAGCGACAGGTCGAGCGGCTCGCCGCGCGCAAGATGCGTGCGCTCGTCGCCTCCGAGCTCGAGTTCTACCTGTTCGACGAGACCTACAAGTCGGCGGCGGCCAAGCGCTACACGGGGCTCGAGACGGCGGGCACCTACATCGAGGACTACCACATCCTGCAGACCACCAAGGAGGAGGGCGTGATGCGCGCCATCCGCCGCGGGCTGCAGGGCGCAGGCATCCCCGTCGAGAACTCCAAGGGCGAATGGGGCCCCGGCCAGGAAGAGATCAACGTCCGCTACGCCGATGCGCTCGAGATGGCCGACCGCCACGCCATCCTGAAGAATGCGGTCAAGGAGATCGCGCACGCCCACGGCAAGGCCGTCACGTTCATGGCCAAGTGGCGCTACGACCTCGCCGGCTCCTCCGCCCACATCCACCTGTCGCTGTGGGACGAAGGTGGCACCAGGCCGCTCTTTCACGATCCCGGCGCCGAGCACGGCATGTCGCACCTGATGCGCGCCTTCGTCGCCGGTCAGCTCAGGTACGCGCGCGACATCACCTATTTCCTCGCGCCCTACATCAACTCCTACAAGCGCTTCCAGGCCGGCACCTTCGCGCCCACCAAGGCCGTGTGGAGCCGCGACAACCGCACCGCCGGCTTCCGCCTGTGCGGCGAGGGGAGCAAGGCCGTCCGCATCGAGTGCCGCATCGGCGGGGCCGACCTCAACCCCTACCTCGCCTTCGCGGCGCTCATTGCGGCGGGCCTCCAGGGCATCGACGAGAAGCTCGAGCTGGAGCCGCCGTTCTCCGGCGATGCCTATGCCGGCAGGATGCTGCCCGAGGTGCCCAAGACGCTGCGCGAGGCCACGGGCTGCCTCCTCGACTCCGCATGGCTGCGCGAGACGCTGGGCGAGGAGGTCATCGCGCACTATGTGCACACGGCGCAATGGGAGCAATTCGAGTACGACCGCCGCATCACTGACTGGGAGCTGATGCGCGGATTCGAGCGCTATTGAGCGCAACCCCGCGCCGCGCCGCGCTCCGCTGTTTCGCGGCGTCCCCCGTCGCACTATGCTTCGCTGTGCGGCGGCCGGCCTTCCGGCGAGATGCCGCAGCTCTTGGACGCATGGAGGACGCGCATGGCCCGCATGAAAGGTGCCGAGCTGATCACGGAGTACCTGATCGCCAACAAGATCCCTTACGTGTTCGGCATCTGCGGACATGGCAACGTCGGCATGCTCGATCCTCTCTACCAGGCGCGCGACCGGATCACCCTGGTCTCGCCGCGCCACGAGCAGGTGGCGGCCCACATGGCGGATGCCTACTTCCGGGTGCGGCACGAGCCGGTGGCGACGCTCACCTCCTGCGGCCCCGGCTCCTGCAACATCGTCATGCCCCTGCAGGTGGCGCTGTCGGACTCCTCCGCGTTGCTCGCCATCACCGCCAACGTGCCGACGCAGCAGTTCAACCGCAGCCCGTTCCAGGAGATCAACAAGCACTACCAGGCGGACTTTCCCAACATCGTCCGCCCGGTGGTGAAGCGCAGCTTCCAGCCGACCCGCGTCGACATGCTGCCGCTGGCGCTGCGGCAGGCCATGACGGCCATGCTGTCGGGCCGGCCGGGGCCCGTGAACGTCGACGTGCCCTTCAACGTCTTCCAGGAGGAGGACGACGTCGAGGTGCCGCCCGTCGCGCCGCGGCACGGCAGCCAGCGCAGCGGCGCGTCGCCCGAGGAGGTCTCCGCCGCCCTCGACATGATCCTCGGCGCACAGCGGCCCGTGGTCTTCATCGGCCATGGCGTGACGCTGTCGGAGGCCGGCAAGGAGCTGACCGAGCTTGTGCGCGCGCTGCGCATCCCCGTCATCTCTTCGCCCAACGGCATGGGCTGCCTCGACATGACCGATGCCCTGTCGCTCGGCTTCATCGGTCGCAACGGCGCCTATCCCGCCAACCAGGCCGGCCGCCATGCGGACGTGGTGGTTGCGCTCGGCGCCCGCTTCGACGACCGCTCGGCATCGTCCTGGCTGCCCGGCTATTCCTGGAACTTCCCCCACTCCAAGCTGATCCACGTCGACGTCGACACCGACGAGCTTGGTCGCAACTATCCCCCCGACCTCGCGATCCTCGCCGACGCGCGCACCTTCCTGCGCCAGCTTCTGGCCGAGCTCGCCCGGCGCGCGCCCAGGCGCGAGGGTGCGCTGAAGGCCTGGCACGCCGACATCAAGACGTGGCAGGCGGAATGGGAGGCCTTCACCAAGCCTAACTTCGACATCCACGCCACGCCGATCCGCCCGGAGCGCGTCGTCGCCGACTGCCAGGCCGTGCTGCCGGAGGATGCGATCCTCGCCTGCGACGTCGGCGTCAACCACAACTGGTACATGCAGTTCTGGAAGGCGCGCCGGGCCCAGACCATGCTCAACTCGTGGGGCTTCTCGGGCATGGGCTTCGGCGCGGCGGGCGTGCTCGGCGCCAAGCTCGCGGCCCCCGACCGTCCGTGCGTGGCGATCGCCGGCGACGGCTGCTTCTCGATGGTGCCGCACGTGCTGTGCACGGCGGTGGAGTACAACATCCCCGTGGTGTGGGTGATCTGGAACAACTTCGGCTGGGTCTCGATCCGCGACATCCAGCTCGGGATGTTCGGCGGCCGCGAGCACGGCACCATGTTCCACGAGGGCGCCAACAAGACGCCCTACAACCCCGACTTCGCCGGCTGGGCCAAGGCCTCGGGCGTCGACGCCCTCACGGTCACGAAGTCCGAGGACTTCAAGGGCGCGCTCGAGCACGCGGTCAAGGCCAACAAGCCGTTCCTGCTCGATGTCCACGTCGACGCCGAGGTGCGCCCGCCGGCGACGGGCTCCTGGCACCTGCCGCCCACGCCCTATAAGGAGCCCGCGTTCGGCAAGGCCTGGGTGCCGGGCAAGTGAGCGCTCGGACCTGTGTCGCGCCGCCAAGGTGCTTTCGACGCGAGTGAAAGGACCAGCTCGATCATGCGTTGCCGCAGAAGTGAGATCTGCTTGGTCATCGGTGTGCTCCCGTTGTCTTCGGTATCGCGGTAGCGGTTCAGTACAACATCGGTTTCGCCGACAGTAAGACGGAGACGGAATGTTCTTCAGGCCCTCCGCTCCTGTTCACGGCAGCGGCCGAGACGCTGGCCACCATCACTACCGATCCTAGCCATCCCGGCGTCGACATCGCGAAGGTCAGGCGTCGCCTATCTCCCTCCGAGTGCGGACTCACCGGGCGCGATCTGCGAGAGCCCTTCCTGCACCACCGACGCCACGAGCGCGCCGTCGCGCGTGAACACGCGGCCGTTCGCGATCGCACGGCCGCCCGCGCTCGACGCGACGTGCTGCGAATAGAGCAGCCACTCGTCGATGCGGAACGGTCGATGAAACCACATGCCGTGGCTGAGGCTCGCCTGCTGCGCTTTCGGGCTGATCCACGACACGCCGTGCGGATAAAAGGCGATGTCGAGCAGCGTCGTATCCGAGGCATAGGCGAGCACGGCGCAGTGGAGCGCCTGATCGTCCGGCATCGCGGCGATCGCCTTGATCCACGTGTGCGCGATCGGCGGCACCGGTGGCGGATCGAACAGCGGCACCGGACGTACGTGCCGCACTTCGACCGCGCGCGGCATGGTCAGCCACGGTCGATGCTCGGGGGCGAAACGATCCGCCACGACGAGCCGCTGGTCCAGCTCCGACGTCAGGCCCTCGGGGCCCGGCACCTCCGGCATTCGCTCGTGCTGGAAGCCGACGGCGTCCGCGCTGTCCGTCGTGAACGACACGGTTGCGAGCACGATCTCGCGCCCGCGCTGATAGCCGGACACTTGTCGCTGCACGAAGCGCCGGCCGTCGCGCACGCGCCGCACGCCGTACTCGATCGGAATCTTCGGATCGCCAGGAAACAGGAAGTCGACGTGGATCGCGTGACACGCGCGGTCCTGCACCGTGCGAGCGGCTGTGGCCAGCACCTGGGCGAGCAGCTCGCCGCCGAAGACCCTGGGCCGGAGGTACTCCATGCTGCGCGCTTCGAAGCGATCGTCGCCGAGCGGTTTGGTGGCGTCGAGCGCGTCGAGCAGCATCTGGAGCGGGCTGGACATATGCGCGAGGCTCCCCTGCCCGAAGCGGAGAGTCAAGGCGCGGGCGCGCGGAGAGAGTGTCCGGGGACAGCCCATGGAACCGGGCGAAGTTGGCGACGGCATAGGCGTAGACCTTCTGCGTGTTCGGTGACATGTTGCGGAAGGCCACGTCGTCGATCATGCGCTGCCGCAGTGGTGAGATTTGCTTTGGTCATCGGCGTGCTCCCGTTGAAGAGGAGCGCGTATGCAGCACCAACGACCGTCACCGCGCGGTTACGAGCGCCGGGAGATGACGGTGGCCAACCCAATGTCGCAAAGGTAATCTTGTGCGACATGTGAAGAATGGCTCTGTTGAGCCATTCCCTGCCGACCAGCATATTGGCGAGACCACGATGCAGATTGATCTTCCAGAAGTTGTTGCAGAGGTTCGTGCGGCGTTTGAACGCTATGAGCGGGCGCTCGTCAGTAACGACGTAGCGACACTCGACGAGATGTTCCGGAATGATCCGCGGACCATTCGATACGGGGCAACTGAGAACCTCTACGGCTATAAGGAGATTGAAGCCTTCCGTGCTGTGCGTCCCGCTGCTGGACTCGCACGAACGCTATCGAAGACAGTCATCACCACGTTCGGCCGCGATTTTGCAATGGCCTCTACCTTGTTCTACCGAGCGACCGTGCCGGGAAAGGTCGGTCGAATGACACAAACCTGGACACGCTTCGATGAGGGTTGGCGTATCGTGGTCGGACACGTCAGCGTTATCGACGACCCGGCATGACATCGGCTCACGAATGATCGGGCTGACTGGCAACGCGGGATGATTTGGCGATGAACACGGAGCCAGCGGCGCTTAAGGCCGAGGCGACCTACAACGCGGCAACCGACCACTTCGACGATGGCTCGCCGGCCTTATGGGATCGATATGGGAGGCGCACCGTTGAAAATCGGTCCTTATCGCTGGGATCGACAGTCCCCGCGGTCTCCCCTACCGCGGAGCGGTTTAGTGCAACATCCGTTTCGCGACATTGATCCGCCATCGGATAATTGCCTTCGCTGCGCCTGACCATGGGTTTCTCTGTCAGGATTGCGCGTTCAGTGCAGTCCAGTAGACGGGAGTAAACCCATGACGAAGCCGGTGAGCGCGCTACGGCAGCGCATGATCGACGACATGAAGATCCGCAACATGGCGCTGAGCACACACGACATCTGCCTGCGCGCCGTGGCCAGGTATAGCGCCTGCCACGGCTGCTCGCCGGACAAGCAGCGGTACAGCGTGGCGGTTCAGTGCAACATCCGTTTTCCGACCCATCCGGCGTTGCAGGCCCTCAGTATTGCAGTCTCCGGCAATCCAACCGACGCGAGCATCCCATGCCGAAGCCGATGAGAGGGTCAATGCCAATCGTCCTTGAGCAAGCGCATCCCCCGCGAGCATGCTAACGTCGCGCCACAACGATCCGCTCGAAACTCGGAGGAACCCATGGACTTCACAGGCAAGGTGGCCCTGATCACCGGCGCCGGCAATGGCATCGGACGCGCCGCGGCGCTGGCCTTTGCCGCGCGCGGCGCCAAGGTAATGGCGGTGGACAAGGACGCGGCCGGCGCCGAGCGCACCGCCGGCACCATCAAGCAGCAGGGCGGGGAGGCGCGCTTCCACGTCGCCGACGTCACCAGGTCGGCCGACGTGCAGGCCTACGTGAGGGCCACGCTCGACGCCTACGGCCGCATCGATTGCTTCTTCAATAACGCCGGCATCGAGGGCAAGGTGGCGCCGATCGCCGAGTACGACGAGGCGGTGTTCGACCAGGTGCTGGGCGTCAACGTCAAGGGTGTGTTCCTCGGCCTGCGCCACGTGCTGCCCGTGATGCTGAAGCAGAAGGCGGGCGCGATCGTGAACACGGCCTCCATCGCCGGCCTCGTCGGCTCGCCCAACATGTCGGCCTACGTCGCCTCCAAGCACGCGGTGATCGGCCTCACGAAGACGGCCTCCGGCGAGGTGGGGCGCGCCGGCGTACGCATCAATGCCGTGTGCCCGGGACCCATCGACACGCGCATGATCCACGCCATCGAGGGCCAGATCAATCCGTCCGACCCCGGCGTCGTCGGCAGCCGCTACCAGGCCTCCATTCCGCTCGGCCGCTACGGCACGCCGGAGGAGGTTGCCAACGTCGTCGTGTTCCTGTGCTCGGATCTCGCCAGCAACATCACCGGCGCCCAGTACGTCGTCGACGGCGGCCGCACGTCCTCGCCGACGGCCGTCACCACCGTGAGCAAGGGCTGAGCTGTCATCCCGGAATTCGCGTCAGCGAATATCCGGGACCCAGGGCCGAACCGTCACCCTCGTGGTGAGCTTGTCGAACCACGAGGCCACGGGCGCCATCTACCGCCCTTCGACAAGCTCAGGGCGGCGTAGGGCTCGTGGCCCTGGGTACCGGCTCTCGGGCTGACGCCCTCGGCCGGCATGACAGCGCCCCGCTTCAGCGCAGATCCCCGAGCAGTGGCAGCACCTCGCAGGCGAAGCGCTCGATCTGCTGGTCGCGCTCCTCGTAGGGACCGACGAGGTCGAGCGCGATGTGGCGCACGCCGGCCGCATGGAACGCGCGGATGCGGTCGGCGATCTGCCGGGCCGACCCGAGCGCGGCGTACCGCTCTGCGGCACGGCGGAAGTCCATGGCGTAGCGCTGGCTGAGCGTCACCGTGGCGGCGTCGAGCGCCTTGGCGTAGCTGTCGTCGAGGCGGGCGAAGAGCAGGTGCCCAGTGCCGAAGGCGGTCTGCCCGCGCCCGGCCTCCTGCGCCACCGCGGCGATCCTGTCCAGGGCGGCGCGGTACATCTCGGGCGTGACCACGTAGGCGATCCACCCATCGGCCAGCCGCCCGGCGCGGGCGAGCGCCGCATCGGAGCGGCCGCCGCACCAGATCGGCGGGCCGCCGGGCTGCCGCGCCGGCGGCTGCATCGGCACGTCGCGGAAGGCCGCGTAGTAGCGCCCCTCATGGCTCACGGGCGCGCCGCTCCAGAGCTTGCGCAGGAGGCCGATCGCCTCGGTGAGGCGCGGGCCGCGCTCGTCGATGGGCACGCCGCAAGCCTCGTACTCCTTGGGGAACTCGCCGCCCACGCCGACGCCGAAGATGAAGCGGCCCTCGCTCAGGTGGTCGAGCGTCGCCGTCTGCTTGGCGACCGGCACCGGATGGCGCAGCGGCAGCAGGTAGACCGCGGTGCCGAGCAGCAGCCTGCGGCTGATCACCGCCGCCTGCGCCAGCTGCAGCAGCGGATCGAGTATCGCCGTGGTGAAGGAGATGTGGTCGCCGCACCAGAGCGAATCGTAGCCGCAGCCGTCGACCAGCTCCACCAGCGCGCGCATCTCCTCGATCGAGGGCAGCCAGGCACCGCTGGCCGGCTCCGTGCGCCGATGGATCGTCATGATCCCGATCCGCAGCTTGTCGTCGAGCTTCAGCTCCATTCGACGGGCTCCTCTTTCAGGCAGCGGCCGGCCCGATGCCCTCGCGGAGCGCACGTGACGCCCAGCGCATCGCCGCCATCATCGCCGCAAACGGCGGGGTTGGCTATCGCCGCTGCCTGAGCTTGCCGACGATGCCGGCCGGAAAGAAATAGACGCTCAGCACGAACAGCACGCCGAGCCAGAGGAGCCAGCGGTCGGGGTGCAGCAGGTTCGGCAGCAGCGGCAGCGCCTCGGTCGCCTTGGCGGCGGTGCCCATCAGCTTCTGCAGGTAGTTCTGGGCGAGGATGAACAGCGTGGCCCCGATCACGGCGCCGTACATGGTGCCCATGCCGCCGATCACCACCATCAGCAGGATGTCGAGCATGATGGCGAAGGAGAGCGTGGTGTCGGGGCCGATATAGCGCAGCCACAGCGCGTTGAGCGCGCCGGCCAGCACGGCCATGGCCGCCGCCAGGCAGTTGGCGGCCGTGCGGTAGTAGACGGTGCGATAGCCCAGCGCCTCGGCGCGGAAGTCGTTCTCGCGGATCGCTTGCAGCACGCGCCCGAACGGCGAGTTGACGATGCGCAAGCCCACGAGGAACAGTGCCAGCGCCGACAGGAACACGAGATAGTAGGTGACGGTGCGGCCCGTGATGGGCCCCGCGAGCGGCAGCTCGGCCAGCGTCGATCCCGGCCGCAGCAGCTCCGGCACGCGGAACGAGCGGCCGTCCTCGCCGCCGGTGATGTCGGAAAGCTGCGCCGCCAGGATGGCAAAGGCCGAGGCCACCGCCAGCGTCATCATGGCGAAGAAGATGGCGCGCACCCTGAGCGAGAAGAGGCCGATGAGGAGCGCCAGCGCTACGCCCGCCACGAGCGCCAGGGCGAGCCCGCCGGCCGCCGCGCTCCACGTCGCGCCCCAGCCGTAGAGCGCGAGCCCCACGCCGTAGCCGCCGAGGCCGTAGAACATGGTGTGGGCGAACGAGACGATGCCGGTGTAGCCGAGCAGCAGGTCGTAGCTCGCCACCAGTACGATGAAGACGCAAATCTTGGCCGCCGTGTTGATCGCCTGCGCGCCGGAGAATGCGAACGGCGCCACCGCCAGCACGGCAAGGATCACCGCCAGCACCACGCCCAGCACCCGGCTGCGCGGCAAGTCGCCCGACAGGATGGCGCTGATCATGGGGCGTGCCTTCCGCCTCCGTCATTCCCGCGAGCGCGGAGCGCGTCGGCGGGAATCCAGCGGCAACCACATCGCCGGTGGCTGGATTCCCGCTCTGCGCTTCGCTTGGCGGGAATGACGGGCTTCTTGCTGCTCGCGCTCATGGCTCACCTCACCGCTTCGCCACGGGGTAGAGCCCCTGCGGCCGCCACATCAGGATGATGACCAACAGCCCGATGTTGGAGGCGAGCGCCACCTTGGGCGCGAGGTAGCCGGTGTAGTTGGCCATCTGCGCCACCAGGATGGAGCCCAGGAAGCAGCCGCCCACGGAGCCGAGCCCGCCGATGATGATGACGATGAAGACGAGCACGATCACCTCGCCGCCGATGCCGGCCGTCAGCGTCTCGCGGTAGAGCGCCCACAGCGTGCCGCCGAGCCCGGCGAGCGCCGAGCCCGCGACGAACACGGCCACGAACAGCCGGCGGATGCGATAGCCCAGCGCCTCCACCATCTCGCCGTTCTCCACGCCCGCGCGGATGAGCAGCCCGAGCTTCGTGCGGTTGAGCACCAGCAGCATGGCGAGGAACACGACGAGGCCAACCGCCAGCGCCAGCAGGCGGAACTTCTCCACCGCCACGTTGCCGATGGTGATGGCGCCGCGCAGCGCCGTCGGCAGCGGCATCGGTTTCTGGTCGCCGCCCCAGAACACGTGGATGAGCTGCTCGGCGACGATGAGGCCGCCGGTGGTGATCAGGATCTGCTTCAGGTGCTGGCCGTAGACCGGCATGATGATGACGCGCTCGAAGGCCCAGCCGAGCACACCCGTCCCCGCCATCGCCGCCAGCACGGCGAGCGCCAGTGCGGCAAGGTTGAGGGTGAGGCTGTCGGCCTGCATCCAGCCCGCCAGCGGCAGCAGCGTGGTCATGGCGAGATAGGCACCGACGGCGATGAACGCGCCGTGGCCGAAGTTCAGCACGTCCATCAGCCCGAACACGAGCGTGAGCCCGCTGGCGATGACGAAGATCATCATGCCCATGGCAAGCGCGGCAATCGTCAGCGTGATCCACGTGGTCGTGCTGCCGATGAGCGGCAGTGCCGCGAGCGCCAGCACCGGCACCAGCAGCACCGGCAGATAGTCCGCCCGCACCACTGGGATCGGCTCGGGCCCTGCGCTCGTCGTAGCAGACGCGTCCGTCATCCAATGAACCTCGCCTCCGGCGTCATCCCGACGAAGGCCGGGACCCGTGCACAGAGCAGCTTGCTCACCGCGCGGCGTACTGGGTGCCGGCCTGCGCCGGCATGACGTTGCGGGAACCTGCACCGACTGTACATGGCATCACCTACAGGGGCGGTCGGGACAAGCCCGACCATGACAACTCCGGAGGCGCAGCGCTCCTGGTTCATGCGTCGCTTCCATGCGCCTCCAGCGACAACCCGAGCAGCCGCGTCTGCGTCTCGGTATCACGCGCCAGCTCCGCCATGCTCTCGCGGTGCACGATGCGGCCGTCGTCCATCACCACGGCGAAGTCGCCCAGCGCCTCGGCGAAGCGGAAGTTCTGCTCCACCAGCAGGATGGTGGTCGCCTCGCGCTTGAGCTCGCTGAAGGCGCGGATCATGTTGTCGATGATGGCGGGCGCGATGCCCTTGGTGGGCTCGTCGATGAGGATCAGCGTGCGCGGCTCGATGACGGCGCGCGCGATCGACAGCATCTGCTTCTGCCCGCCCGACAGCACGCCGGCGGGATGCGTCCAGAAGCGCCTGAGCGCCGGGAAGAAGCCGAAGATCCAGTCGAGCCGCGCCGAGTTGGGCGGCCCTCCTTGCGCGGCCAGGATCATGTTCTCGCGCACGGTGAGGTCGGAGAATACGCCCATGGTCTCCGGGACATAGGCGATGCCGGCGCGCGAGATGTCCGGCGTGGCGAGCCCGCCGATCTCGCGACCGGCGAACGTCACCTTGCCCCGGCTCGGCTTCCACAACCCCATGATGGTGCGCAACGTCGTGGTCTTGCCGGCGCCGTTGCGCCCGAGCAGCACCGTCATGGCGCCCTTCGGCACCGAGAAGTCGACACCCTGCAGGATGTGGTACTGGCCGATATGGGTGTGCACGCCTTCCAGCGTCAGCAGCGCCTCAGCCATGGGCGGCCCCCGCGGCTGCGGCCTGCGGCTTGGCTGCGACGCCGAGGTAGGCTTCCTGCACCACCGCCGAGCCGATCACCTCGGTGGGCTCGCCGTCGGCCACCAGTCGCCCGTTGTGCAGCACGACGATGCGGTCGGCGAGGCTCTTCACCACGTCCATCTTGTGCTCGACGAGCAGGATGGTCTTGTCGCCCTCGCTCTTGAGCCGCTTGATGAGGTCGAGGATCACCGGCACGTCGTCCACCGACATGCCCGCCGTCGGCTCGTCGAACATGAACACGTGCGGCTCCAGCGCCATCATGATCGCCACCTCGAGCTTGCGCTTGTCGCCGTGCGGCAAGGCCACCGCGGGCGTGTCGTGCTTGTCGGCGAGGTTGGCCGCCTCGATGAACCGGTCAGCCTCGTTGATCCAGTCGCGCCGGCTCGACCAGCGCGAGAAGATGTCGGCGCCGCCGCCGGCGCGCGCCTGCACGGCGAGCCGCACGTTCTCGTGCACGGTGAGGTTGGGGAAAAGGTTGGTGAGCTGGAAGGCGCGGCCGATGCCGAGCCTGGCCCGCCGCGCCGGGCCCATCCTGGTCACCGCCAGCCCGTCGAGCAGCACCTCGCCGGAGGTTGCCGGCAGCTGCCCGGAGATCAGGTTGAAATAGGTGGTCTTGCCTGCGCCGTTGGGGCCGACGATGGCCGTGAGCGTGCCCGCACGGAAGGCCGCGCTCACGTTGTCGACGGCGACGTGCCCGCCGAAGCGGATCGTCAGACCGCGCGTCTCCAAGACGGGCTCGGACATGCCGCCCTCGGTGTGTCATCCCGGCGCTTGTCGCCGGGATCCATCGTCCCGCGAATCCGGCGCTCGCGGATGGCTGGATACCGGGGACAAGCCCCGGTATGACAGCTCACTTCTTCACGCGGATCGGCAGCGGCATGTCCTTGGCAGGGATGGTCGCCACCAGGTCCAGGACGTCGTTGTCCTTGGCGTCCTTCTTGATGCGGAAGTGATACATGTCCTGCAGCGCCTGGTGATCCTCCTTGCGGAAGGTCATGGGACCCTTGGGCGTGTCGAAGGTGAGGCCCTCCATGGCCGCGATCAGCTTCTCGGTGTCGGTGGAGCCGGCCTTCTGCAGGCTTGCCACCACGGCCGCCGCCGCCGCGAAGCCGCCGGCCACGAAGAAGTCGGGCGGCGCGTTGAAGCGCTTCTGGTATTCGGCCTTGAGCCAGTCGTTCATCGGGTTCTTGGGGAAGTCGTAGTAGTAGTAGATGCCGCCTTCCGTGCCGGCGAACTGCTTCCACGCGTTCATCACGGGCAGGATGTTGCCGCCCGGCGCCAGCTCGATGCCGAAGCGCTCGGGCTTCATGTCGACGAACTTGGCGAGCGGATGCGGGCCGGCCCAGATGAAGCCGATGATCTTCTTGCCCGGCTTGTCCTTCAGCGCGTTGAACAGGCGCTCGGCGAACGGCGCGAAGTCGGCCGTGTTGCCGGCGGCATACTCCTCCGCCACGATCTTCACGTTCGGCCGCAGGCTGGCGAGCGCCTGCTTGAAGGCGGTCACGCCGTCGCGGCCGAACGCCGTGTCCAGACCCAGCATGCCTACCGACACCTCCCCGCTCGCGGGGAAGGCCGCGGCGTTGGCCAGAGCGTCCTGGTAGGAGCTGCGCCCGGTGCGGAAGATGTAGCGGTTCCACTTGTCGCCGGTGATGCTATCGGCCACGGCCGGCTCGACGATCAGCACCTTCTTCTTCTCCTCGGCCACCGGCAGCATGGCGAGCGCGACGGGCGAGCCGGTGGTGCCCACCGCGATATCCGCCTTGTCGTCGCTGTAGCATTCCTCCAGCAGCGACTTGCCGCGGTCGGGCTTGAGCTGGTCGTCCTTGACGAGGACCTCGAGCTTGTCGTCGCCCACCTTCATCGTGTTCTTGGTGAGATACTCGAGCCCCAGCATGAAGCCGTTCTCGGTCTGCTTGGCGTAGGCCTCGAGCGCTCCGGTCTTGCCGGCGATGAGGCACACCTTGATGTCCTTGGCGGCGGCCGGAGCCGGTGCCGCGCCCGATGCGAGACCGGCGCCGATCGCAATGGCGGCCGCTGCCGCCAGCGACGCGCCCATGCCGCTCCCCGTGCCTCGGCGATGCAACTGACGCATGTGGATCCTCCCTGGAGCCTGTACAACATGACAATTGAGTCATGTTTCAGGTTACGCTATCCTCGCCTCGGTCAACCGTCAAGACGCAACGCGTCCGCGCGCAGGGCGCACCGGCTCGGCGAGCTGCAAGAAGGCAACGTCACCGTATCGTCATGTCCGACGCCAGTCCCTCCCAGCCGCTGCCCGCGCCCAAGACCAAGCGCGGCGAGCGCACTAGGGCGAAGATCCTCGACGCCGCCGAGCGCGAGATCGGCCGCAAAGGCTTCGCCGAGGCCTCCATCAGCACCATCACGGCGGAGGCCGACGTCGGCCAGGGCACCTTCTATCTCTACTTCCGCAGCAAGGAGGACGTGCTGCGCGAGCTGGTGCTGCGCATGGGCCGCCGCCTGCGCCGGCATCTCACACTCGCCGTCGTCGACGCGCCCGACCGGCTCGAGGCCGAGCGCCGAGGCCTGCGCGCGTTCCTGGAGTTCGTGCGCGCGAACCCGGATCTTTACCGCGTGGTGGCCGAGTCCCAGTTCGTCGACCAGGCCGTGTTCCGCCGCTACTACGAGGAGTTCGCCGCGGGCTACATCAAGGGGCTGCGCGCAGCCGAGAAGCGGGGCGAGATCCGCAAGGGCGACGCGGAGGTCCGCGCCTGGGCGCTGATGGGTATCTCCGACATGGTCGGCCGCCGCTTCGCGCTATGGGACGCCAAGGCGCCGCTGAAGCGCGTGGCCGATGCGACGTTCGATCTGGTCGCGGAGGGGCTGGCGGCGCACGGTCAATGAGAGTGCGGCTATTGGCGCAAGCCTCCCGACACTACGGAGGAGGCGTAGACTGCCGAGCCGATGTCGGGGAGGAAAGCCATGCACACCGTCTTCGATTTCGCCGCCAAACGCGCGGAGCTGTCGCCGGAGGCCATCGCGTTCGAGGATGCCGGGACGGGCCGCCGACTTACGTTCGCCGCCTTCAACGCGCGGGCCGAGCGGGGCGCTGCGGCGCTGGAGCGGCTCGGCGTCGCCGCCGGCGAGCGGGTGGCCATCCTGTGCCACAACACCACGACCTTCTTCGAGGTGTTGTTCGCGTGCGGCAAGGCCGGCGTGATCCTGGTGCCGCTCAACTGGCGTCAGACCCCCGCCGAGCTCGGCCCCATCCTCGCCGACTGCGGCGCGCGCCTCCTGCTCCACGATGCGGCGACCGCACCTCTCGCCGCCGCGCTCGGCGCGTCGGGCGACCTGCGCCTCATCTCGTTCGCCGATTATGAAGCCTTGCTCGCCGGAGAGACGTTAGCTTCCACCGTATCGTCCCCTCCCCCCTCGTGGGGGAGGGACAGGGAGGGGGGGATGGCAGAGCATAAGCCATCGGGGTTCCCCCCACCCCTAACCCCTCCCCACAAGGGGGAGGGGAATCCCCGCACGGCACGCAACACCGCCTGGCCCACCGACCGCATCTGGTACCTGCTCTACACCTCCGGCACTACCGGCCGGCCCAAGGCGGTGATCCAGACCGTGGGCATGGCGCTCGCCAACTATGTCAACGTGCAGCAGGCGACGGGCCTTGGCGCGAGCGACTGCACAGTCAACTTCCTGCCCCTCTTCCACACCGCGGGCATCAACCTGCACACGCTGCCGCTGTTCCTCGCCGGCGGCACCAGCACGGTGCTGCCCAAGTTCGAGGTCGGCCCGCTGCTCGACCTGATCGAGCAGGACCGCGTCTCGATCCTGTTCGGCGTGCCGGCGATCTATCAGGCGCTGAGCCTCGATCCCCGCTTCGCGAATGCCGAGCTGACGCGCGTGCGCCACTGGGGCTGCGGCGGCGCGCCGCTGTCGGAGACCCTCATCCGCACCTTCCTCACCAAGGGCGTGCGCGTGTGCAACGGCATGGGCATGACCGAGACCGGCCCCACCGTGTTCCTCATGGACCCGCCGCACGCGGTGGAGAAGATCGGCTCGGTGGGCAAGCCGCAGCTGCTCTCCGAGGTGCGCCTGGTCGATGCCAGTGGCCGCGACGTGAAGGACGGCGAGCAGGGCGAGCTCTTGTTCCGTGGCCCCAACATCACGCCCGGCTACTTCAACAACCCGGAGGCGACCGCGGCGGCCATCGATCGCGACGGCTGGCTGCACTCGGGCGACGTAGGCCGCCGTGACGCGGACGGCTACTACTACATCGTCGACCGCATCAAGGACATGTACATCTCCGGCGGCGAGAACGTGTACCCGGCAGAGGTCGAGGCGGTGCTCACCGGCCATGGCGCCGTCCTGGAGGCTGCCGTCCTCGGCGTTCCCGACGAGCGCTGGGGCGAGGTGGGGCACGCGGTGATCCGGCTGCGGCCCGGCGCGGCCTGCGAGGCGGAGGAGATCCGCCGTTTCGCGCGCACGTGTCTCGCCGCCTACAAGGTGCCCAGGCACGTTACGTTCGTGGACGACTATCCGCGCACCGCCGCCGGCAAAGTGCAGAAGCACATCCTGCGCCGCTCCCTCTCCCCGCAAGCGGGGAGAGGGTCGGGGTGAGGGGCGGCCGCAGACGTCGCAGCGTGCTTCTGCCCTCACCCTAACCCTCTCCCCACGGAAGTGTGGAGAGAGAGGACGCTTACCCATGTTTCTCCCGGCTGTCCTGCGGCGCCTGCTCCCGCCGCTCGCTCAGGCCGTAGTCGCGGACGACGCCCGCCACGCGCAGCCGGTAATCGCGGAAGATGCCACCGCGGCCGGCCGCCTGCGTGGCGCGGTGCTGCATGTGGTTGCGCCAGCGGGCGACGGCCGCCTCGTCGCGCCAGAACGACAGGGAAAGCAGCTTGCCGGGATCGGTGAGACTCTGGAAGCGCTCCACCGAGATGAAGCCGTCGATCTTCTCCAGCTCCGGCCGCAGCCGGGCCGCGTGGTCGAGATAGCTCTCCTTGCGGCCGTCGGCCGGCCACACCTCGAAGATCACTGCCATCATGGCTTGCCTCCCTGCCTGCGGGTCTCGATTGCCCGGCACCCTTCATCTGTGTCGATAGCCGAGGACGGGGCCCATTCCTAGTGTTTCGGTCCGAACAGATGATTCCCGGGGTCATCCTCGGGCTTGTCCCGAGGATCCAGCCATCCGCCGGAGCAAGCGGTTGGATGGATGGTCGGGACAAGCCCGACCATGACAGCCGGGTGCCGAGTGAAGGAGTTGCAACATTAGAGGCCTCACCCCGTCACCCTCTCGAGGAACGTGCGCTCCTCGCTCAGGATGAAGCGCTTCTCCTGGGCGAAGCGGAAATTGGCGGCTCCCTTTGGATCGGCCTTGAGCCGTGCGCGATAGGCCTCGTAGGCGGCCAGGCTCTCGAAGGAGATGAGGCCCCAGCCGATGTTGTTGGTTCCCTCGTGCGGCAGGAAGTAGCCGACGAGATCGCCCCCGCACTTGGGGATGATGCGGGACCAGGCGCGGGCATACTCCGCGAATGCCTCGCGCTGGAAGGGGTCGATCGCGTAGCGGATGAAGACGGTGATGGTCATGGCGGCTCCTCGAGGGCAGGAGGAGAACGTGCCACGCCGGCCGCGGCCCATGCTTCGACCTCGGTCGAAGCTACGGCGCCCTCATCCCCTTCAGGCCTTGCGGCGGCTGCGGCGTTCGGGCTGCTTCTTGACAGTCGGATTGGCGGCCGGAGCGGTGAGGGCGCGCTCCAGCAGGTCGAGCATCATCTCGCGCGCGGATGCGTTGAGCGTGGCCTGCCGCGTCTCGCTCAAGGCACGGCCGAGATTGAGGGCCTCCCGGTAGGCCGCGCGCTCGTGCAGCGCGTTGCGCAGCACCGTATAGCCCTGCTCCTGGAGATAGTTGCGCGTCGCTTCGGCCTCCTTGTCGCCCAGCACGCGGCAAAGCGCGAAGGCCAGGCGCTCGCGCGGAATGTGCACGCGCCGCAGGGCCTGGAACACCAGCACGCCCGGATGCAGGTCGTCGATGCTCGGGCTCGTCGGCTGCACGACGAGCTGCGCATTGGCCGCGACGCCGGCAAAGGAATCGTTGAGCTGTCCGGGCAGGTCGAGGACGAGCAGATCGGCTTCCGGGCCGCTGGTCAGCGCGTCGTCGGGGTGATCGAAGGCCATGACATCGACGGCCGGCTCCACGCCGTATTGCGTGCGCGCATTGGCCCACCGCAACAGCGTGCGCTGCTGCGGGTCGAGATCCGCCAGCATGACCCTCAGCCCCACGTCCATGCCGACCACGGCGAGCGAGCGAGACAGGGTCGACTTGCCGACACCCCCCTTCTGGCTGAGAAACGCGACGATCGCGGGCATTGCCTCCCCCAGGGTCCTGCTTGCCGGCCCGCCCGCTAGATTAGAAAAATTGCAGGCTTCCCCGCTGCGATACCTGACAACGAGGTTAGCGGCGGTGCCCGGGCCCAGCCCGCCCGTCACCGGCGGGCATCTTCATTCCCCTGTCATCGAACGAAATCATGCTGTTACCCGGCGCGGACCCCGGATTCGCGGGGGCAGTGTCGGAATGTCGCGGCCGGCCTCTGCGCAGGGCCCGCAAGGGCCGGTCAATGCCCAACGAAAGGCCTGGGCCCATGTTTCGGCTCCTTGCGATCCACTTTCCCGACATCAGCCCGGTGGCGCTGAGCCTCGGCCCGCTGGCCATCAAGTGGTACGGGCTCGCCTATGCCGCTGGCCTGCTTGCCGGCTGGCTCTACGTCCGCGCGCTGCTCGCCACGCGGCAGCTGTGGCCTGCCGGACGCAAGCCGTTTCCTCCGGATCTCGCCAGCGACCTGCTTCTGTGCAGTGCCATCGGCGTGGTGGTGGGCGGCCGTCTCGGCGACGTCCTGCTCTACGAGCCGCAGTTCTACTGGGAGCATCCTGGCGAGATCCTCGCCGTGTGGCACGGCGGCATGGCCTTCCACGGCGGCGTGATCGGCACGGGGCTGGCCCTCTATGTGCTGGCGCGCATGCGCGGCCTGCCGGCCTTGACGCTGATCGACCTGTGCGTGGCCGCGGCGCCGATCGGTCTCTTCCTGGGACGTATCGCCAACTTCATCAATGGCGAGCTTTGGGGCCGCGTGAGCACCGTGCCGTGGGCGATGGTCTTTCCCGATGGCGGTCCGTTGCCGCGTCACCCGAGCCAGCTCTACGAGGCTCTGGCGGAAGGGCTCCTGCTCTTCCTGGTGCTGCGGGCTGCGATCTACGGCCGCGGCCTGCTGGGCAGGGCAGGAGCCGTGACGGGGCTGTTTCTCGCCGGCTACGGCATCGCCCGCATCGCTTGCGAGATGATGCGCGAGGATACCGACCCTCAGATCGGCCTCGGGCTCCTCACGTCGGGACAGATGTACTCGCTGCCCATGGTGGCGCTGGGCTTGGCGCTCCTGTACCGCGCTCATGCCTCCGCAGCACCGCCGGCGCATGTGCTCAGGCCGGCGGTCGCGGATCCGGCTCACCCGCCCAGGTAGGCGCTCTTGACGTGAGGGTTGTCGAGCAGCTCGGCGCCGGTGCCGGCGAGCGCCACGCGGCCCTGCTCGAACACGTAGGAGCGGTCGGAGAGCTCGAGCGCCGCGAACGCGTTCTGCTCTACCATCACCACGGTCACGCCCTGGGCGCGGATCTCCTTGACGATCTCGAAGGTGCGCTCCACCAGGTTCGGCGCCAGCCCCAGCGAGGGCTCGTCGAACAGCACGAGCTTGGGCCGCGACATGAGCGCGCGCGAGATCGCCAGCATCTGCTGCTCGCCGCCCGAGAGCGTGCCCGCCGCCTGGTGGCGCCGCTCGGCCAGGATGGGAAAGCGTGCGTAGAGCCGCTCGAGATCGCCGGCGATCGCGGGCCCGTCGCGGCGCAGGTAGCAGCCCATCTCCAGGTTCTCGGCGACGGTCATGTGCGGGAATACGCGCCGCCCCTCGGGGCAGTGGGCAATGCCGAGCTCCAGGATGCGCCGCGGGTCGGCGCGCGTGATGTCCTGGCCCAGGAACGTGATGCGCCCTGCCGCCGGTGACAGCAGGCCCGAGATGGCCTTGAGCGTCGTGGTCTTGCCGGCGCCGTTGGCGCCGATCAGCGAGACGAGCTCACCCTGGGCGACGTCGATCGAAAGGCCGCGCACGGCCTCCACCTTGCCGTAGCGGCAGACTAGGCCTTCAACCGAGAGCAAGTGGGCACCTCCTGCGGGTCGTCATGGGGCGATGCGCTTGCGCATGAGCAGCTCGTCGTCGCCCTCGCGCATCAGCCCGTCGAGGGTGGCCACCTGCGTGAAGCCGTGCGCGCGATAGAAGCGCTGGGCATGGACATTGAAGCCGCTGACGCACAGCCACAGATTGCGGAAATGTCCGCGCGCCTCTCTCTCGAACCAGTCGAGCACGGCCGCGCCGGCGCCGTGCTGCTGATAGGCGGGCAGGACGGCCAGCATCTGCAGATAGGGGCCGGCCAGCCAGGGGCAGACGATGATCACCGCGCCCGCCAGCTCACCGCGGCACTCCAGCTGATAGCATCGCACCGGATCGCCGGAGCGCTTGAATCGCGCCGTGAGCCCGCCGCCGTCGATGCCGTAGTGGGCCCACGGTCCGATGGCGGCCGTGGCGGGACCCAGCAGCTCGGCCCCTGCCGTCGTCATGGGGGCAAGCGCCAGCGCGGCGCCGCCGGGCAGCGTGCCCAGCTCGTAGCGCTCAGTGCGAAAGGGCGGGGGTGGGAGCGGATCGGGCATGTGTCGTCGTGGCTTCCCACGGGGAGGAGACCGTATGTTTGCGGCCGAGCAGGAAGTCGTACCTGTCCGTGTCGCCGGGGTGCGCATCGTAGCACGTATCGGCCACCACGGGCCTGCCCGCCGCGAGAAGCTCGGACACGGTCACGAACTCGAAGCCCTTGGCGCGTAGCGCCGGGATGGCGAGCGGCAGGGCCTCGGCCGTGTGATAGCCGCGGCCGTTGGCGTGGGAGATGACGATGGATCCGGGCCGCGCGTTGCGGATCATGGCATTGGCGATGGCGCGGGCCGACTGGTGCGGCGAGGGATCGCCGGTGGCCACGTCCCACTGGATGGCGACGAGCCCGGCATCGGCCACCGCCTGCAGGCCCGCCGCATTGCACGCGCCGAACGGAAAGCGGAAGAGCGTGGGCTGCTGCGGGATCGCCGAGAAGGCCGTCGCGTGCGGCGCCGCGCATTGCGCGGCTCTCAGCTCCGTGCGGATCGCAAGGTAGGCGGCGGAGGGTGCCGCGATCTCCCGCTCCAGCTCCGCCCCGCCGATGAGCCGCGTGTTGCGATGCGCCCAGCCGTGGGTGCCGACCTCGAACAGCGGATCGCTCAACAGCTGCTGCGTGCGCGCCTTGTGCGAGAGCATCCAGCGGCCGCCGGCGAAGAACGTGGCCTTCACGTGCTGCGCGCGCAGGTAGTCGATGACGGCGCCGTCGTAGCCGGCGGTCTCGCCCGCCGTCTCGCAGAGGTCGAACGTGAGCGCGACGAGCTTCTTCCCAGGCGGCAGGTCCACCCGGCGCACGGTACCCCGCACGGGAGCCGCGGTTGCGCCTTTCCCCACACCCTCCACGGCGGGCACGCGCAGGCTCGCGGACCGGCCCGGGCGGAAGGAGATATTCTCCCCCGGTACGGCGGCCAGCGCCGAGGGCTGCCAGCACGCCGCCTGCAGCGCCGCGCGCTCGTCGGCATGGGCCGCGGCCGCACCGATGAGGCCCGGCATCAAAGCCAATGCGAACCGAACCCGGCAGCTGCTCTTCATATGCGCGCAATAGAGGACGGCTCGATCGAGGTCCAGTCACTTTGCGAGTCGGATTTGCTGCACGTCTCTCGCCCACGATGGACCCATCTACACGCGGCTTGCGTACTTCTCGCCGAGATAGGCGCGGATGACCTGCGGGTCGCGCTGGATGGAGGCCGGCGGCCCTTCCGCGATGATGCGGCCCTGGTTCAGGCAGACGATGCGGTCGGAGACGCCCATCACCATCTTCATGTCGTGCTCCACCAGCAGCACCGTGATGCCGCGCGCGCGGATCTGGGAAAGCAGCTGCATGAAGCTCGCCGTCTCGGTGGGGTTCATGCCCGACACCGGCTCGTCGAGCAGCAGCAGCTTGGGCCGCGCGGCCAGCGCGATGGCCACCTCGAGCAGGCGCAGCTCGCCGTAGGGGAGCGCGGAAGCGAGCTGCGCGGCGCGTGCCTCCAGGCCCACGAAGCGCAGAATCTCGCGCGCCTCCTCGGCCAGCTGCCGCTCCTCGCGGGCGACCGAGGGCAGTCCGAGCAGGATCGCGAGCGGCCGCTGGCGGGAGCGCAGGTGGAGCCCGATCGCCACGTTGTCGTGCACCGTCTGGCCGGTGAACACGTTCGTCTTCTGGAAGGTGCGCACCACGCCGAGGGCGGCAATGGCGTTGGGCTCGAGGCCGTTGAGGCGCGTGCCGCGGTAGCGGATCTCGCCGGCGGCCGGCTGGCAATAGCCGGTGATGGCATTGAAGGCCGTGGTCTTGCCGGCGCCGTTGGGACCGATGAGGGAGAGCACCTCGCCCGGGCGCACCTCGAAGCTGGCGTCCTCGATGGCGCTGAGGCCGCCGAAGCGGATCGCCAGACGCTCGACCGTGAGCTCTGCCCCGGACCCGGCGCTCATCGCGCGGCCTCGACGGCGGGCGCGCCCGAGGGCCCGTCCGCGCTCGCCTTGGCCCGGCCCTGCCACCAGCGGCGCACGGCCGGCACGATGCCGTCGGGCAGGAAGTAGACGACGAGCACCATGAGCACGCCGTAGATGATCCACTGCACCTCGGGCTTGACGGCGGCGGCGCGCAGGATCTCCGGCAACAGGCCGAAGATCAGCCCGCCGACGATGGGCCCGGCCAGCGTTCCCTTGCCGCCGCTGATCACCATGATGACCATGGTCACCGTGTAGATGAAGAGGAACACGTCCGGGTCGACGATACGCACGTAGTGCGCATAGAGCGCGCCGGCGGCGCCCGCAAGGGCCGCCGCCACCACCGTGGCGAGCACCAGGTACTGCGTCACGTTCACGCCGACCGAGGTGGCGAGCGGCTCGTTCTCCCGCAGCGCTATCATGGCACGGCCGGCGCGCGAGCGTACGAGGCGGCGGATCAGCACATAGGCCAGCACGGCGACGGCGAGCACGAGGTAGTAGTTGGCGGGCTTGCGCAGGAAGTGGATCTCGAACAGGCCGGGAATCCCGAGCCGCAGTGCGGGAATGTTGTTGAGCGCCATCGGGCCCTGCGTCAGCTCCACCCAGTTGAGCGCAACGAGGTGCACGACCTCGGCGAAGCTCACGGTGACGATGACGAAGTAGGCGCCCCGCACCTTGAATGAGATCTTGCCGATCACCCACCCGCTCAAACCGGCGACGGCGATGCCGCACAGCATGGCGAACCACACGGGCTTCGGCTCCAGCCGCACCAGCCAGTCGGGCAGCAGGTGCACCTCGAAGCCCAGCGACACCAGACTCGAGACGTAGGCGCCGATGCCGAAGAACGCCACGTGGCCGAGGCTCAGCTGGCCGGTGTAGCCCAGCAGCAGGTTGAGGCTCATGGCCGCGATGATGAAGATGCCGGTGATGATGAGGACATGCAGCACATAGAGGTCCGTCAGCCACAGCGGCACGGAGACGAGGAACGCCAGCCAGGCGAGCGTGAGCCAGCGCTTCACCCGATCCGCTCCTTCTGCGCGAAGAGGCCGGTGGGCTTGAAGATCAGGATCAGGATGATGAGCAGGAAGCCCATGCCGTCGCGGAAGCCGGAGGAGATGTAGCCCGCGCCCAGCTCCTCCATGAACGCCAGGATGAAGCCGCCCACCGTGGCGCCCGGGATGCTGCCGAGCCCGCCCAGGATGACGATGGCGAAGGCCTTGAGCGAGGCGAGGTCGCCCATGGACGGATACACGACGAACACGGGCCCCAAGAGCGCGCCGGCCGCTGCCGCCAGCCCCGAGCCGAGCGCGAAGGTGGCGGTGTGGATGAAGTCGATCTTCACGCCCATCAGTGCCGCGGTCTCGCGGTCCTGGAAGGTAGCGCGCATGGCCTTGCCGAGCCGCGTACGGTTGATGAGCGCATAGCTCGCCGCGATCAGCGCCAGCGCCACGGCGAATACGAAGAGCCGGTTCCACGACACGGAGACGGGCCCCAGCACGAGGGGCGAGGACGGGAACGGCGTATCGATCGACTTGGCCACGCCCGTCCAGGTGAGCTGCTCGATGTTCTGCAGCGCGATCCACGCACCGATCATCACCAGCATGGTGGTGTCGATGTCGGCGCCCCTGAGGCGCCGCAGCAGGAGGAACTCGAGCGCGGCGCCCAGCACGATGCCGAGCGCGACCGCGAGCCCGAGCGCCAGGAAGAAGTTCGCACCGGCCAGCATCACCCACATGAACATCATGTAGGCGCCGAAGCTGTAGAGCTCGCCGTGGGTGAAGTTCACCACGCGCATGATGCCGAAGATCAGCGTCAGGCCGATGCCGAGCAGCGCGTAGGTCCCGCCAAGGATGAGGGCGTTGAGCGCGTGCTGGAGGAGCTGGTCCATGGTGTCATCCCGGGCCTTGTGCCCGGGATCCAACCATCCACGGGCACCGAAGCAAGCGGCGAGATGGATCCCGGCGACAAGCGCCGGGATGACAACCGCCGCTGTTGGACCCGGCTACTGCTTCACCACCTTGCCGCCCTCGATCTTGACGAGGTAGACGGAGGGCACGTTCTGCGCGCTCTCCTTGCCGGCGGGGCCCTGCTTGATGAAGGCGATGTCGCCGTTGATGCCCTTCACCTTCACGCCCCACAGCGCCTTGGTGATGGCCTCGGGCTCGGCCTTGCCGGCGGCCTTGATGCCCTCGACGATGGTGTAGAGGCCGTCCCAGCCGCGGAAGCCCTCGGTCAGGCCGCCGACGTTGTATTTCTTCTCGTTCCACAGCGCGACGAACTTCTTGGCGATGTCCGGGTTCTTCACGGCATCCGGGAACCACGGAGTGAAGAACACCACGTGCATGGAGCCGTTGGCCGCCTCGCCCGCCTGCGCGATCAGCTGATCCGGCGACACGGAGCCGCCGGTGGTGATGATGCGCGCCGTCACCTGCTGGTCCTTGGCCTGCTTGAGGATCAGCGTGGCCTGCTCCACCGCCGTGGTCACGAACAGCGTGTCGCCGCCCGAGGCCTTGATCTTGGCGAGCTGGGCGGAGAAGTCGGTGGCCTTGGGGTCCATCGTCTCCATCACGCCGACGGTGACGCCGTTGGCCTTGGCCGCCTCGGAGAACTCCTTGGAGGCGCCCAGGCCGAAGTCGTTGTTGGTGGCGAGGAAGTCGGCCTTCTTGATGCCGAGCGACTTGAACAGCGGGCCGAAGGCCTTGGCCTCCATCTCCGACGTCGGGCTGATGCGGAAGATGTAGGGATTGCCGGAGGTGGTGATCTTGCCCGAGGAGGAGGTCTCCACCAGCATCGGCACCTTGTACTCCTCGAGCTTCGGCATGACGGCCAGCGTCAGCGTGGAGCTCCAGGCGCCCAGCATCACGGGCACCTTGTCCTTGACGATCAGCTTCTCGGCCGTGGCGACCGCCTCGGTGGGGTTGGACTTGTTGTCCTCGATGACGAGCTCGATCTTCTTGCCGAGCACGCCGCCCGCCTTGTTGATCTCCTCCTCGGCGATCTTGGCGCCCTGGGCGACGTAGTTGCCGGAAGCCGCGAACGCGCCGGTGAGCGGCTGCGTGACGCCGATCTTGATGGTGTCCTGCGCCGCGGCGGCTCCGCCGAGAAAGAGTGCGCCGGCGGCGAGCGCAAGTCCGATGGTTGTGCGTTTCATACGCGTCTCCCTTCACTGCAACGTCCGATGATGGCGAGAAGCTCCGGCCCCGGAGATGATGGATGGCCACCTTGTTCCAACATTGGTAACACCATCACAGTTGGAGGATATGGGCACGGCCGGGCACTGACAAGTTCTTCCCCCCAGTCTCTTCCTCAGTCCTGAGCTTGTCGAAGGACGCGCCCCGCACGCCAGGCGTGGTTCGACAAGCTCACCACGATGCTGCGGCTCGTGGCTTGATGCCGTCGCGCGTCGTCGTCACGCCATCTTCTTCTTGAGCCGCGGGATGATCTCCTTTGCCACCGCCTCGACCTGCTCGTTCTCGTAGCGGTAGGGCACAAAGATTAGGCGGTCGATGCCGGTCGCCAGATGCGCCTCCAGCTGCTCGACGCATTCCTCCACCGTGCCCATGATGGCGCTCTCCATGGTCGATTCCGACCACGAAGCGTAGTCCCACTCCGTCTGCAGCCACTGCTTCATCGGCGCCTCGATCTTCGCCCGCGGGCCGATGCAGATGGGCAGCTGGTTGGTGGAGATCAGCTCGTCGGGATTGCGGCCGGCTTCCTCGGCGAAGCCGCGGATCTTGGCCCACACGCGGGCGAAGCTCTCGGCCGTGTAGTAGTAGGTGAGCCAGCCGTCGCCCTTGGTGGCGGCGCGCTTGAGGACGGCGTCGACGTAGCCGCCGATCAGGATCGGCGGGCGCGGCTTCTGCACGGGCTTGGGATAGAGCACCGCGCCGCGCAGCTTGTAGGGCGGATAGTCGCCGTCGACCTTCTCCTCCGTCCACAGCCGGTTGATGACCTCCAGGCACTGCTCCATGATCTTGCCGCGCTGGTGGAATTCGACGCCCATGGAGTCGAACTCGCGCTTGTACCAGCCCACCGCCGCTCCCACGATCAGCCGGCCGTTCGAGATGTGGTCGATGGTGGCGAGCTCCTTGGCCAGGATCACCGGATTGCGCATGGGCATCACCAGGATGCCGGTTCCGACCTTGATCTTGCTGGTGCGCGCGGCGACGGCGGTGAGGATGGTGAGCGCCTCGTGGATCGGGAAGGTGGGGTCGACGCCCAGCAGGATGTGGTCCCAGGCCCACAGCGACTCGTAGCCCAGCTTCTCCATGCGCACGCCGTACTCGATCAGCGCCTGCGCATCCGGCATCTCCGGATACTTGGTGAAGTTCCGCATGGCGATGCCGAACACGGTCTCTTTCTTCCTGGCCATGATTTGCTCCTGCATGCTCCTCGCGCTCTACCTCGTCCTGAGCCTGTCGAAGGACGGGCCGCGCACACCAAGCCGTGGTTCGACAAGCTCACCACGGGGTTTTGCGCAGTCTTGCGTCACTATCTCTTCACCCCTTCATGCCGTATACAGCCGCTCCGGATCGAGCGCGCGCAGAACGTCGAGCTCCTCCTTGCGCGGCGGCTCGGCTGTCTCGAGGCGAGCGTCGAACAGCAGCTTGAAGCCGGTATTCTCCTGCACCTGCTCGCGCGTGACGCCCTGGTTGAGCGCCAGCACCTTCATCTCGCGGGTCTCCTCGTCGAAGCCCATGACGGCGAGGTCGGTGACGACGCGCCACATGCCGCCCTGCGGCAGGCCGGCCTCCGCGCGCGTGCGCCGGCCCTTGATCCAACCGGGCGAGGTGATGAAATCCACGTCGGCGACGAAGCGGCGCTTCTCGTGCTTCATGGCGACGATCATGTCGGTGAGCGAGGAGATGTCGTTGCCGCCGCCTGTGCCCGGCAGGCGGATCCTGGGGTTGGCGGCATCGCCGATGAACGAGGAGTTGAGGTTGCCGAAGCGGTCGATCTGCGCCCCGCCCATGAAGCCCACGTCCACGTAGCCGCGCTGCAGCAGCAGCAGGACGTCGGTGATCGGCAGCACCATGTTGGCGCGCCGCGTGCAGCGCTGCTCGTTGGTGGACGGCGGCAGCTCGCCCGGCACGATGAAGGGCCCGATGGTGCCGCCCTCGAAGAGGATGGTGAGGTGGGGCGCGAAGTTGCGCTGCGCCAGCGTGGCCGCCAGCAGCGGGATGCCGACGCCGGCGAACACGATCTGCCCGTCCTTCAACAGGCGCGAGGCCATGACGGCGAGCAGCTCGGAGGCGGTATAGGCGGAGGCCGGCGTGCCGGGTTTAGTCATTGTGCACGCTCCTACCGCGCCGGCTGGCGTCGAGCACCGCCTCCATGCCGAGCTTGGAGAGGTAGTCCGGCCACGACTTAGGCCCGTAGTAGAACTCCTCGAGATAGTCCCGGCAGCCCTTCACGGGATCCTTCGAAACCCGCTCGGCGTAGGCGTCGAGGTGGGAGAAGAACGGCTCGTACACCCCGTAGCATTCGTGCGGCGCGCAGCCGAGCGGCGCCTCCACCACCGCCTCGACGGTGAAGAAGGGGATGCGCGTGGCGTCGGGCGTGCGCCGGATCTGGTCATTGGAGACGATGCGCTCCGTTGTCAGGATCACGCGCTTTGCGGCCATGGCCATATCGATATCCATGAACTGCAGGCCGTCGAGCTGGGCGTTGCCGTAAGGGTCGCAGCGCTGCACGTGGATCAGCGCCACGTCCGGGTTGAGCGCCGGCAGCAGCGTCACCTGCTCGCCCGTGAACGGGCAGGTCATGGTGCGGATCTCCTCGCCGACGCGCCTGCCCACGTCCGAGCCCACCATCGACCGCGACGGCATGAAGGGAACGCCCATGGCGCCGGCGCGATAGCGCAGGCCGATGGACATGTGGCTCCATTCATCGAAGCGGGCGAGCTTCTGCTCGGTGTAGTGGCGCATCACCTTGGAGATGCCCCACACGATGCCCTGCGAGAACCAGCTGGTGATGACGTGGCTCGAGGCGCCGGAGACCAGCAGAAGGTCGCCCTCGGTGGAGGTAATGGAGCGCGAGACGGTGAGGCCCTGCTTGCGGGCGCGGATGAGGGCCCAGATCATGGCGAAAGGCGTGCGCGAGAGCGTGCAGCCGCCGATCGCCACGTGATCGCCGTCGGTGACGAGCTTTGCCGCCTCCTCCAGCGACATGACCTTCTCGCGCAGGCCGCGGTCGCGGGCGAGCGTCTCGGCGCGCAGCGCTTGGTAGGGCTTGACCAGGCTTTGCTTGCTCATCGGCGCGCTCTGTCTTCCCGCATCCTGTTCAGGCGGTTGCCGCCATGCCGCTGTCGCGGTTGAAGGCCGTGATCATCTCGTCCCATTGTGGCACGAGGTCCTGCAGGCCGCGCCAGAAATCCTGGGAGCGGCGCCGGTCGAAATCGGCGACCGAGATGCCCTGCTGCTCCACCCACGTGAAGTAGCCGAGGTTGAAGATGCGCTGGCGCTCATGCTCGGTGGCGTCGAGCACGTGCTCGGTGCCGGCGCCGATCAGGTGCTGGCCGACGATCTCCGCCGCCACCTCGGGGGTCAGCTCGCCGCGGTTGTGCCGGCGCCGCAGGTAGCGGCTGAGCTCGCTGGCGTACATCTCATGCCCGTCCGTCGCCACCGTGACGACGACCTCGCTCGGCCCCAGCCTCGCGTGCTTGGCCATCTTGATGGCGCCGAGGATGTTGGCGATGGAGGAGAGCCCGAGATGTCCCAGCATGCCGGCCGTCTCGGGCGTCAGGCCGAGCCGCCGCGCGAGATAGTCGCGCCCGGTGTCGGTGTTGAAGACGGCGTTGAGGCCGTCGGTCGCCTGGTCGCTCACGCCGATCACGAGGTCCGTGTTCATGACGTTGTGGATCAGCGGCACGTGCTTGTCGCCGATGCCCTGGATGTTGTGCTCGCCGTAGCCGTTCATGAGCAGCGTCGGGCACTCCACCGCCTCCACCACGGCGATCCTCGTGCCGTGCCGGGCCTTGAGGTAGTCGCCGGCCGCCAGCGTGCCGGCTGAGCCGCTGGCCGAGACGAAGCCGGCGAGCCGCAGCTCGGGCGAGGACTTGCGCAGGCTCTCGAACACGCGCTCGAGCGCCGCGCCGGTGCAGCGCCAGTGCACGAGGTGGTTGCTGAACTCGCTGAACTGATTGACGATCTCGTTGGCCGGGTCGCGCGACAGCCGCGCGCACTCGTCGTAGATCTCCTTGACGTTGGATTCCGTGCCCGGCGTGCGCACGATGTCCTCGGGTGCCGTCACCCACTGGCTCAGCCAGTCGAACCGCTCCTGGCTCATGCCCTGCGGCAGCACGGCGACGCCGCGGCAGCCCAGGATCTTCGAGATGGCGACCCCGCCGCGGCAGTAGTTCCCGGTCGACGGCCATACCGCGCGCTGGCGCGTGGGATCGAAGCGGCCCGAGACCAGGCGCGGCGCCAGGCACGCATAGGCCGCCAGCACCTTGTGGGCGCGGATCATCGGGAAGAGGTCGCCCAGCGCCACCACGATGCGCGCCGGCACGCCCGTCAGCGAGGACGGCAGCTCGACGTGCACCGGCGTCGCCACCCGGCCCGTACGGCGCGTGTCGTTGAACCAGCGCACGCGGTACAGGTTGAGCGGGTGGGCGTCGTCCGGACCGACCTTGCCGAGGGCGGCCGTTATGGGCTCCGGCACCGTGGTGGGATCGGCGAGCTCGCCGAACGTCGGCAGGCGGACGCCCTGTTCCTTCAGGAAGGCGAGCGCGCGCGTGCGCGCCTTGGCGTCCTCGATCCTGGCGGGAAACTGGAACGGGCCGGTCTTCGTGCGCTTTGCCATCAATGCCCAATAATCATCCGCGGCCGCGTCAGTGTTCCTATGGTACTAATATTAGTACAACTACCCGGGGCCCTTCGTCCAGGCCGATGGCGCGAAGAACAGAGGGGACGGAGCCCGGAGCCCATCGTGCTCCCCGATGATGCCCCGGCGACAGACTACTCGGCGGCGGGCGGCAGCGCGACCGGATGCGACGACATGGTGACCCGGCGGCGCTCCTCGCTCACCGGCCCGTAGAGGGTCGAGCGCTGCCTGGGCGTGCGGCCCTGCTGCCGGATCATGCGCTCCAGGTCCATGGCCGAGATCTCCTGGCCGTGGGTGGCGCCGGCTGCGCGCGTGATCGACTCGTTCATGAGCACGCCGCCGATGTCGTTGGCGCCGGCCCCGAGGCAGAGCGTCGCCCCGTCCGGGCCCATCTTCACCCACGAGGTCTGGATGTTGGGGATGACGGGGTCGAGCACCAGCCGCGGCACCGCGTGCATGAGCACGGCCTCGCGGAAGGTCGGCCCCTTGCGCGACTGGCCCCTGAGGTAGATCGGCGCCTCCATGTGCACGAAGGCCAGCGGCACGAACTCGGTGAAGCCGCCGGTCCTCTCCTGCAGCGCGCGGATGCGCAGGATGTGGCGCGCCCAGTGCCGGTAGCCGTCGACGTGCCCGAACATGATGGTGGCGGTGCTCTTGAGGCCGATCGCGTGGGCCGCGTCCATCACCTCGAACCATTCCGCGGTGCTGAGCTTGTCCGGGCAGAGGATGGCCCGCACCTCGTCGTCCAGGATCTCCGCCGCCGTGCCGGGCAGGCTGGCGAGCCCGGCATCGCGCAGCCGGGAGAGGTAGTCGTGGAGCGACAGCCCCAGCGTGTCGGCGCCGGTCCGGATCTCCAGCGGCGAGAAGGCATGCACGTGCATGTCGGGCGCCGCCGCTTTCACCGCCTCGACGATGGCGCGATAGGTGTCGCCCGTGTAGCTGGGCTTGATGCCGCCCTGCAGGCACACCTCGGTGGCGCCCCGGGCCCACGCTTCCGCCGTGCGCGCCGAGATCTCGGCCATGGCGAGGTCGTAGGGCTTGTCACGGTGGCCGAGATTGTGCCGGCCCTTGGAGAACGCGCAGAACTTGCAGCCGTAGGTGCAGACGTTGGTGTAGTTGATGTTGCGGTTGACGATGTAGGTGACGACGTCGCCGCAGCGGGCCTGGCGCAGGCTGTCGGCGGCCCGGCAGACGGCCGTGAAGTCGGCTCCGCGGGCATCGAACAGGCGCACGACCGCCGGCTCGTCCAGCGCCTCGCCCGCCGCCACGCGATCGAGGATGCGCGCAATCTCCGCTGACGGCCTGGCCTCCTGCTCGCGTACGCGCCTGACCTGCGCCAGGGGCAGCGGCTCAGCTCCGCCCGGCGCCCATGCGTCCTCCCGCGCGAGGCCGGCGCCATCCATGTGCCGCAACGCGGGCGTGATGAGCGCAGCATCGATCCATGAGCTCAACGCTTGCGATCCACTGATCCTGCGCCGTAGCGCCGCCTCTCCCTGGAGGGGGGAGGAAGACGCGCCAGCAGTTAGCGCCGCCCGCTTGCTCCGCCGATCGACCCGGGCTGGGCCGCGAGGCGCTAATTCGTTCGGCGCGTCAGGCGGGGGTGTCTCTCGCGACTGCGGCCCGTCACCCTCGCCAGGAACGCCATCGAACTTAGCTCGCGTGTCGGCGGCTGCATCGAGCACTGCGATGCGCGAGCTAAGTCCGTGGCGTTCTATCCTCCCCCCTCCAGGGGGAGGCAAGGCGCCGGCCTGCAGCCCTGCTGTGAACTCCGGATAGATCGCCAGGCGCTCGACGAGCGTGCGGCCGGCGCGCGCGGTGGCGCGCTCGAGGTCGGCCAGATGCGGCCAGGGCGCCTCGGGGTTCACGTGGTCCGGCGTCACGGGCGACACGCCGCCCCAGTCGTTGATGCCGGCGCGGATGAGCTCGGCGAGGCCGTCGGGCTGCAGATTGGGCGGCGCCTGGATGTTCATCGCTGGCCCCAGCAGCACGCGCGCGGCCGCAATGGTCCAGACGTGGTCCTCGAGGCTCGGCTCCGCTGCGCCGCTCATGCGCGTGCTGGGCTTGGCGCGGAAATTCTGGACGATCACCTCCTGGATGTGGCCGTAGCGCGCGTGTACGTCGCGGATGGCGAGCAGCGCCTCGATGCGCTCGGCTCGGGTCTCGCCGATGCCGATCAGGATGCCGGTGGTGAAGGGCACGCGCGCGCGCCCGGCGGCCTCCAATGTGGCGAGCCGGACGGCGGGCAGCTTGTCGGGGGAGCCGAAGTGCGGGCCGCCCCGCTGCGACAGCCGCTCGGAGGCCGTCTCCAGCATGATGCCCTGCGATACGGACACCTTGCGCAGGCGGGCGAGCCACGCCTCGTCCATCACGCCAGGATTGAGGTGGGGCAGCAGCCCCGTCTCCTTCAGCACCAGCGCCGCCGACTGCTCCAGGTATTCGAGCGTCGATGATGCGCCGAGCTTCGCCAGCGCTTCGCGCGCCGCCGAGTAGCGCAGCTCCGGCTGGTCGCCCAGCGTGAACAGCGCCTCCTTGCAACCGGCGGCCTGTCCCCTGCGGGCAATGTCCAGCACTGCCTCGGGCGAGAGGTAGGCCGGCTCGCCCGCGCGGGGCGCGTGCGCGAACGTGCAGTAGTGGCACACGTCGCGGCACAGCTTGGTGAGCGGGATGAACACCTTCTTGGAGAAGGTCACGTGCGTGCCGTGCCCGGCGAGGCAGAGCCGCTCCGCCACCGCGGTCAGCGCGCCGACGTCGTCGCAACCGGCGAGCGCCCGCGCTTGCGTAGGCGTCAGCATTCGCCCCGCCTCGGCCGAGCTCAACGCGTGCCGGATATCTGCGCCGGTGGTCATTGCTCCTCCGCGATTGCGTCCTGGGCCTGCCCGCGGGTGAGCGCGAGGTGAGGCTCCAGGAATCCGTAGCGCTCGCCCGTGCCGGCTCCGGCGGCGGCGAGCGCGCCGAGGTCGGCCGGCTCATCGATGTCCCGCGCCAGCCCGGGCAGGTGGACGACGTTGACGTCCACCCGCCGCGCCATGGCCTGGGACAGATGCTGCAGGTAGCTCCCCGGCCCGTAGCTGGGCGAGAGGGCGCCGGGCGGCGCGAGCAGAAGGCCGTTGGTGCCGTCGCCGTCGTGGGAGGGCGCCAGTGTCACGCCCGGCCGTCCCCCGCGCGACTGTACGAGGCTCGCCAGCTCGGCCGGGGTGGCCAGCGGCACGTCGGCCGGCACGATCAGCGTCTGCACGGCGCCGAGCGAGCCCGCATAGGCAATGCCGTGATCGACGGCCGCGTTGAGGCCCTCCGCCATGGGCTCCGGCACGACCGTGGCTCCCCGGCCCTGCGCCAGCGCCGCGGCGCGAGGATCGGGCGTCACCACCAGGATGCGATCGATCCCCTCGACCTGGGAGAGTGCCACCAGCACGTCGTCGAGCATGGTGAGCACCAGCCGCTGCCGTGCTGCGTCGGGCAGCACGGACGACAGCCGGCGCTTGGCCTGACCCAGCGCCTTCACCGGGACGATCGCGCACGTGCCGATCCCGCTCATTGCTCCGCCTTCGCGCCGACCGCTCGCTGGCTCGCGAGCTTGCCACAGAACTCCAGGCATTGCCGCGCCAGGGCCACTTTGTCCTCCAGCGTGCGCATCATGGTATTCGTGACGAGTGTCGGCAACTGTCTGCCTGGCCGCGTCTGCAATCGCGGATCTTCTGCCAGCTTTGCATCGGCATTGTCGACGATGAATCCGTCGATCAGCCCCGCGTAGTGTTGGGCGATGCTGCAGCTGTCGGGTGCGAGCCCGAGCTCGGCCATGATCTTGGCCGCCGGGCCCTTGATTGCGCTGCCGGCGATGATGGGTGAGACAGCGACGATGGGCGCGCCGCTCGCCTGGAGCGCGGCGCGCAGGCCTGGCACTGCCAGGATCGGATCGATGCTGAGCCACGGGTTCGACGGGCCGATGATGATCCCGGCGAGCGCCGGCGCCGCCAGGGCGGCGAGCACCTGCGGCGTCGGTCGGGCCGCGCCGGCACCTTCGAAGCGGATGGTATGCACGATCGGCCGGCACTGGTCGCGCACGAAGTATTCCTGGAAGCTCAGATCGCCGGCGTTCGTGGCGACCACCGTGCGCACGGGATCGTCCGACATGGGCAGGATGCGTGCGGCGATGCCGAGCTGCCGGGCGTGATGGGCGCATACGGCCGTCAAGGTCTCGCCGGCCTGCAGGCGGCGCGTGCGGTCGACGTGCGTCGCGAGGTCGCCGTCGCCCAGCCTGAACCACGTGGGCGCGCCCAGCTCGGCCAGCGCGCGCATGAAGGTCCATGTCTCGTTCCGGCGCCCCCAGCCTGTCTCCTCGTTCACCACCCCGCCCAGCGAGTAGAGCATGGTGTCGACATCAGGCGAGATGGCAAGGCCGAGATGGGTGAAGTCGTCCCCGGTGTTGACGAGGACCGAGAGCCGCTCTCCCAGCACGTGCGCCAACCCGACTGCGAGCTTCACCCCGCCGCTGCCCCCCGAAAGCACCACAAAGGTGCCGGCCGATGGAGCCACCCGGCTCATCGGAATAGGTCCTCGGCCCTCGGCCGCACCAGCGCCGCCGCCAGGCGGGGCTCGGCCGTCCAGTCGAGGCCGCGCACGAGGGCGGCCGGGCGCCCCTCGGCCGCCTCCCCCATTGCCAGCACGGCAGCACCCGCCACCGCGTCCGCGAAAGCGACCTCGGTCACCTCGAGCGGCCGTCCCGCGAGGTCCCTCTCGCCGCGCCGGTCCCACAGCGAGGGCACGCCCGCCGCGCCGATGGCGAGCCCGACGGTGCCGAGCCGCCAGGCCCGCCCCACGCTGTCGGAGATGATGACGCCGATGTCGGCCGCGAAATGCGCATCGAGCCGCTGCTTGAGACGGCGCGCGCTCTCGTCCGGCAGCTCGGGCAGCAGCAGCACGCGGCGCCCCTGGTCGTCGGCGCCCAGATTGGACTGATCGATGCCGGCGTTGGCAAGCGTGAGGCCATGCCGGGTGGCGACGATCAGCACGTTGGGCTTGGCGCGCACCACCTCCACCGCCTCGGACAGGATCGCCTCGACGAGCCGGGCATCCTTGCGCGTGATCTGCGCAAGCTCGCGCGCCCGCTCGCTGGGCTCGAGCGCGCCGAGATCCAGGAACCGCCCCTCCGCCTTGGACACGATCTTGCTGGTCACCACCAGGATGTCGTGCGAGCGCGGCACGGCGTCGTTGCGCTCGAGCGCCGCGATCAGCAGCGCTGCGAGGTCGGCGCCGGGCTCGACCCGGGGGATCCCGTCGAGCGCCGTGATGGTGAGACGCGAGCCGCTCAAGGACGTGTCCCGCTCAGCATGAGAAGCCCAATCTGTGGCCCTGCGCCGCCGTGGCCCTATTTCGCGGCAATGCCGGTGATGCGGATGCCGGCCCCGTCGACCTTGTAATTGCGGTTGATGCCGATGAGCACCGAGGTCAGCGCCTCGGCCGCTACCGAGTTGGCAAGCGGGCCGGCGTGGATGCCGCGCAGGCCTGCCGCAGCGACGAGCGCCAGTACCTGCTCGCGGTCCTTGGGCTCGTCGCCGCACACGAGCACGTCGCAATCGATGGCCTCGTCCTTGATGAGCTTGTGCGCTGCCACGTTGTGGAAGGCGGAGACCACACGGACGCCGGGCCCGAGTCGCTTCTGCGCCGTGAGCGCGGCCGAATGCTCCGGCGGCAGCTGCACGCGCGCCACGCGCGGCGGCACCAGCGGCACGGTGGTGTCGACCACCAGCTTGCCGGCTACGTGCGGCGCGATCTCGTCGAGGATCTGCGCCTGGCTCGCCCACGGCACCGTGACGATGACGATGTCCGCCGACTGCGCGGCCTGGGCGTTGGTGGCGCCGCGCGGGCGGTCCGCTCCCGCCGGCACCGAGAGCCCCTGCGCCGCAGCCTCGGCCTTCTCGGCCGAGCGCGAGCCGATGATGATCGGGTAACCGGCGCGCGCAAGGCGATGCGCGAGCCCCGCGCCCAGCGCGCCCGTCCCGCCCACGATGGCCAGCGTTGGCTTGTCCGTCTGCACGTCTCGTCCCGATCTGCTGCTCAGCCGAGCTTCATGTCGGTCAGCTTGACCACGGACATGCCGGCGTCCTCGAGCGTCTTGCGGATTCCCCGCGCCACCACCACGCCGGTCGCCTCGTCACCGTGCACGCACAGCGTATCCACCTTCACCTTGAGCTTCTTGCCGCCGAGGGAGATGATCTCGCCCTCGGCCATGCGCAGGGCCTGCTCGCCGGCGGCCTTGGGATCCTTGAGCACCGTGCCCGGGATGCCGCGCGAGGCGAGGTTGCCTTGGTCGTCGTAGCGGCGATCGGGAAAGCCCTCGAGCGCCATGGGCAGGCCCAGCTTCTCGGCCGCCTTCTGCATCTGCGAGCCGTAAAGGGCGACGTAGATGATGTTGCGGTCGACGGTCTTGATCGCCCGGCCGATGGCCATGGCGTAGCCCTCGTCCTCGGCGGCCATGTTGTTGAGGGCGCCGTGGGCCTTGAGGTGGGTCACCGGGAGCGCTGCGTAGGTCGCCATTCCCTGCAGCGCGCCGATCTGGTAGGCCACCATGTATTCGAGGTCCTGCGGCTTCATCTGGATGCGCCGGCGGCCGAAGCCCCACAGGTCGTTGAAGCCGGGGTGGACGCCCACGCTGACATCGAGCTCCTTGGCGAGCATGCACAGCCGGTGCATGGTGTTGGCGTCGCCCGCGTGAAAGCCGCATGCCACGCTCGCCGACTTGATGATCCTCATCAGCTCGGCATCGTTGCCGATGTCATAGGCGCCCCAGCCCTCGGCGATATCGGCATTGAGGTTGATCGTCTTGCTCATCCGGAAGCGTCCCTGCCAACTTCGACGAATAATTATGCGCCCCGCTGCGGGCGGGCGCAATTGGTACTATCTATAGAAAGACCGTACAACCGAGCGGAGCGACATGGAACCTATGCAGGCGCGCGCGACATCGCCGGCTCGGCCGATGGCCTCCGGCCCGCGGCCCCGCTTCCTCGCCGCGGGCGACACGGCGCTGGTCGTCGAGTTCGGCGACCGCGTCGATGCCGCCATCAGCGGGCTGGTGCTCGCCCTCGCGTCGCGGCTGGCTGAGGCGGCCATTCCCGGCGTGGTCGAGGCGGTGCCGACCTTCCGCTCGCTCATGGTGCACTACGATCCCCTCCGGTTGCCGCAGGCGGATCTGCGCCGTCGTCTCGAGCCGCTGCTCGAAGGCCTAGTGGCGCGGGAGAGCGCGGGCCGGCGCTGGCGTATTCCCGCCTGCTACGACGAGAGCGTGGCGCTCGACCTCGCCGAGGTCGCTCAGCGCGTGGGCCTCGGCGTGAGCGATGTCGTCGCACGTCACAGCGCCACGACCTTCCACGTGTACATGATGGGCTTCCTGCCGGGTTTCCCCTATCTCGGCGGGCTCCCCGAGGAGCTCGAGCTGCCGCGTCGCGAGAACCCGCGCATCAGGGTGCCGGCGGGCTCGGTTGCCGTGGCCATGGCCATGACCTGCATCTATACGCTGGAGAGCCCGGGCGGCTGGCACGTCCTGGCGCGCACTCCGGCACCCTTGTGGGACATGCGCCGCTCGCCGCCGGCTCTGCTGGCCGCGGGCGACACGGTGAGGTTCGCACCGGTCTCGCTGCGGGAGTACGAGCGGATGCTGGCGCAGGCTGCAGCCGGCGAGCTGCGCCTCGAGCCCGAGGAGCTGCCGGCGCGAGGACGCACGGCATGAGCGCGCTGCTGCGGGTGTTGGCTCCGGGTCTCATGACCACGGTGCAGGACCTGGGCCGGCCAGGGTTCCAGCATCTGGGCGTGCCGGTGTCGGGCGCGCTCGACCCCATCAGCCTGCGCGCCGCCAACCTCCTGGTCGGCAATCCACCCGGCGCCGCCGCCCTGGAGATGGCCTATCAGGGGCCGACGCTGGCGGTGGAGGCTGACAGCGTGCGCGTCGCCCTCGCCGGCGGAAGGGCGCCTGCGGAGATTCTGGCGCCGGACGGCGACGGCAGCGCGGCGCGGAGGCTCGCTCCGTTCGAGAGCATTCGCCTCGTGCGCGGACAGAGGCTGAGGATCGGCGCGCCGGCCGGCAGCGCCGTCGTCTACCTCGCCATCGAGGGCAGCTTCGACATCGCTCCCGTGCTCGGCAGCCTGTCGACGCTCACGCGCGCGGCGATCGGCGGCTTCGAGGGCCGCGCGCTGCGCGCCGGAGACGCCCTGCCGTTGGGACTGGAGACGGTTGCCGAGCGCGAGGAGAGGATGCTGCCGCCGCCGAGCCTGGCGCCGCCGGCGCGCATCCGCATCGTCCTCGGGCCGCAGGACGACTATTTCACGCCCGCCGGTCTCGCCACCCTGCTCGGCAGCACCTACACGGTCTCGCGCGCTTCCGACCGCATGGGCATGCGGCTCGAGGGACCGAGCCTCGAGCATTCCAGCAAGGGCTACAACATCGTCTCCGACGGCATCGCGCCGGGCTCGATCCAGGTGCCGGGCAACGGTCTGCCCATCGTCCTCCTGGCCGACCGTCAGACGACGGGCGGCTATCCGAAGATCGCCACCGTTATCTCTGCCGACATCCCGGCATTGGGCCGCATGATGCCTGGCTCTAAGGTGGCCTTCGCGGCGGTCGGCATCGAGGCGGCCGAGGCGGCGGCCCGCGAGCTCGCCGCCGAGATCGCGGCGATGGCGCAACGCCTCGCTCCGGTGCGGCGCGAGCCGGTGATCGATGCATCGCGCCTCATGGGAGAGAACCTGGTGAGCGGCGTCGTCAACGCCCGCGAGGCAAGCCCGGGAGCCTAATTATCGTGCAAATTTCTTGACCTGGATGCGTTGATCCGGCAGGGAACGCCGGCTCGAGGAAACGAACAACGATGGCCAACCGCGCTCGCTCTCCGATGGCCCGCGCCGATGCCGACAGCCGCGTGCCGCGCTACCTGCAGGTGGCGTCCGTGCTGCGCCGGCGCATCCGCGACGGCCACTGGCAGGTCGGCGCGAAGATCGCCACGCTCGAGGAGCTGGAGCGGGAGTTCGGCGTCGCCCGCGTGACCGTGCGCCAGGCGATCGACCTGCTGCAGAGCGAGGGCCTGGTGAAGTCGTTCCAGGGCCGCGGCACCTTCGTCACCAAGGCGCCGGAGGTCGACCGCTGGATCCAGCTCGCCACGGACTGGGAAAGCCTCATCGCCCCCATCCGCGACAACGTTCCGCACATGCTGCCGGGCGGCGGCGAGCCTCCGCCCCGCATCGAGCCCGACGACGGCATCCCGGCCCCGGGCTACGTCTTCATCCGCAGCGTACAGAAGCGGGCCGGCAGGGTGTACGCCTTCGCGCGCGTGCACGTGGCCAAGCACATCCATGCGCGGGCGCCGAAGCAGTTCGCCTCCCGCGTGGCGCTGGCGGTGCTGTCGGAGATGAAGGACCTCGAGATCTCGCGCGCGCACCAGACCCTGGCCATCGGCGCCGCCGACATCGAGACCGCCCGCAACCTGGGGATCGCACTCAATGCGCCGACGGCGGAAGCGCGCTGTGTCGTCACGGACGCCAGCGGCATGGTGATCTACGTCGGCGAGATCACCTACCCCGGCGACTGCGTGCGCCTCAACATCGAGCTGATCCGGCAGGACCGGGGGTGAGTGACAACGCCGCGGCCTGATCGCGCCGGATCTCGCGGTCGCACCAGCGGCCTTATCATCAGCCGTCTTCGAACCGTCCAAATCCCCTGCTTGACATGGGCCCCGCTTGAGCTTGAACGGGGCCGTTTCATGTCGCGCGCACACGCCTTGCTTGCAGCTGTCCTCGTCGCCCTGTCCCTCTCCGCCCTGCCCGCCGCGGCCGACAAGCGCGTGGCGCTGGTGATCGGCAACTCCGCCTACGTCAGTGCGCCGGCGCTGGCCAATCCCGTCAACGACGCCAGCGACATCGCCGCCGCGCTCCAGGGCGTGGGCTTCGAGGTGATCCTGGGCACCGATCTCGCCAAGCCGGCATTCGACGGCAAGGTCCGCGATTTCGCCCGCATTCTCGATCGTGCCGATGTGGCGCTGCTGTTCTATGCCGGCCACGGGCTGCAGGTGGCGGGGCGCAACTACCTGATCCCGGTCGATGCCAAGCTGCAGATCGAGCGCGACCTCGACTTCGAGGCGATCTCGGTCGACTTCGTCCTGAAGCAGATGGAGCTCGAGCGCGAAGGCAAGACCAACGTGGTGTTCCTCGACGCCTGCCGCGACAACCCGCTGGCGCGCAACCTGGCGCGCTCCATGGGTACGCGCTCGGCGAGTATCGGGCAGGGCCTGGCGCAGGTGCAGACGGGGGTGGGCACGTTCATCGCCTACTCGACGCAGCCCGGCAATGTCGCGCTCGACGGCCAGGGCCGCAACTCGCCGTTCACCGCCGCGCTCGCCAGGCGCATCGCCGAGCCCGACCGCACCCTCACCTCCGTCATGATCGACGTGCGCAATGACGTGCTGTCGGCCACCGGCGGCAAGCAGGTGCCGTGGGACCACTCGGCCCTGACGGGCGATTTCTACTTCCACCTGGCGGCTGCGCCAGGGACCCTGCCCAGGCCCGACGCCGACGCCACTCAGAAGCGGCTGCGCGAGCTCGAGGAGCAGGTGAAGAAGAAATCGGACCCGCAGCAGACCGCCAACATGGTGGAACTGGCGCAGGCTCGCGAGCGCCTGCGCCAGTCGGAGGAGGCAAACCGGCAGGATCAGCAGCGCATCTTCCAGCTGCAGTACGACTCATCGCGCAAGCCGGGTGCCTCCTCGGGCGCCGACCTGGCCATGCAGATCGGTGCCATCCAGGTGCAGATGGTCCGGCGCGGCCAGGAGCAGCGCACGTTGCGCGAGCGCATCGGCAAGCTCGAGGCGGAGCTGGGCCTTGCCGCCCCGGCCCCTGCGGCAGCCGCGAAATAAGGGCGCGGTGCGCTCGCGCCAACTTGTGCTAAACATAGTACCAGTTGGATCCCGACCGGGCGCAGAGGGCCGATGCGGCAGAAGGAAGAGGGTTGCGTTGCAAGCGTTGGGCGCGCCTCCCCCTCGAGGGGGGAGAGCGGCGCGCCGTCATGTAGGTTGGGTCAAGCGAAGCGCCGACCCAACGCTAGACTGCAAGGCCCTTTGTGTTGGGTCATCGCTGACGCTCGACCCAACCTAAGCCCCGCCAACGCCGATCCGGCGCGTCGAGCCCCGTGCGCGACGTTCAGGACAGAGTCCCTCGCATGATCGACCAGGGCATCGGCGCACGGCTGCTGCGCAAGGAGGACGACCGCTATATGCGCGGTCGCGGCCAGTACGTCGGCGACATCAAGCTGCCCGGCATGCAGGAGGTGGCCTTTCTGCGAAGCCCCCTGGCGCACGCGCGCATCACGGGCGTGCGCATTCCGGCAGCCATCCGCGACCGCGTGTTCATCGCCGAGAATCTCGCCGGCGTCTCCGCCATCCGCGCCGACACCACGCTGCCCGGCTTCAAGTCCTCGCTGCAACCTGTGCTCGCCACGGGCAAGGTGCGCTACGTCGGGGAGCTCGTCGCCATGTGCGTGGCGCCGACGCGGGCCGAGGCCGAGGATCTCGCCGGCGAGATCGAGCTCGACCTGGAGCCTCTGCCGGTGGTGGCCGACATGCTGGAAGCCCGCAAGCCCGGTGCGCCGCTGGTGCATGAGCACTGGGGCGACAACCTCTTCCTCACCAGCGCCATCGACGTCGACTTCGAGGCCGTGAAGGCCAAGGCCGCCCGCTCGATCACGCGCGAGCTGCGCACCGCTCGCCAGGTGATGAGCCCGATGGAGGGCCGCGGCGTCGTTGCCAGCTGGCACTCGCGCCTCGGCCAGCTCGTTGTCCACACCTCGACGCAGCAACCCCACATCGTGCGCTCGGGGCTGGCGGAGTGCCTCGGCATCGACGAGGGCCAGATCCGCGTGGTGGCGCCCGACGTGGGCGGTGGCTTCGGCTACAAGGGCATCCTGCTGCCGGAGGAGGTGGCCCTCGCCTGGGGTACGCGCAAGCTTGGAACGCCCCTCAAGTGGATCGAGGACCGGCGCGAGAATCTCACCGCCAATGCCGACTGCCGCGAGCATCACTACCTGCTCACCGCCTACGCCGATGCCGACGGGCGGCTCCTGGCGCTCGACTGCGAGGCCACCGTCGATTCCGGCGCCTACTCGGCCTATCCCTTCTCCGCCTGCCTGGAGGCCGGCCAGATCGCCTCGATCCTGCCCGGCCTCTACGACTTCCCGCACTACCGCTGCCGCGCCTATTCCGTCGCCACCAACAAGCCGCCGATCCTGCCCTACCGCGGCGTTGCCCGCACGGGCGTGTGCTTCGCACTGGAGGTGACGCTGGAGGCGCTGGCGCGCGAGATCGGCGTCGAGCCGAACGATCTGCGCTTCAAGAGCCTCGTCAGGCCCGAGCAGATGCCGTTCGACAACATCGCCAAGCGCCATTTCGATTCCGGCAACTATCCGGAAGCCTTGTGGCGCGCCGTCGCCGCCATCCGCTTCGATGACGTGCGCAGGCGCCAGAAGCGTGGCGAGCCGGACGGGCGGCTCGTGGGAATCGGCTTTGCCATGTACTCCGAGCAGGCGGGCCACGGCACCAGCGTCTATGCGGCCTGGGGCATTCCGTTCGTGCCGGGTCACGAGCAATGCCAGGCGCGCTTCACGCCCGACGGCGCGCTGGAGCTCAGGATCGGCGCCCACAGTCACGGCCAGGGCCTGGAGACGACGCTCTCGCAGGTGGCCCATTCCATCCTCGGGGTGCCGCACGCCCGCATCCGGCTCGTGCATGGTGACACCGCCGAGACGCCCTACTCCACCGGCACCTGGGGCTCGCGCTGCATGATCATGTCGGGTGGGGCCGTGGCGGCGGCGTGCGACGCGCTGAAGGAGCGCGTGCTCAAGATCGGTGCCAGCCTGCTGCAGGCCCGGCGCGAGGACGTGCGCCTCGTCGGCGGCGAGGTGGTGAGCCCGTCGGGGCGGATCGCCATCGCCGACGTTGCGCGCACCTGGTACCGCCGTCCGCAGGACCTGCCGGCCGATGTGGATCCCGGCGGGTTGGAGGTGACGGCCGGCTACAAGGCCAAGCGCGACACGGGCACGTTCAGCTATGCCGCGCATGCCGCCGTCGTCGCCGTCGATCCCGAGACGGGAGAGCTCGAGATCCTCGACTACGTGGTGGTCGAGGACGGCGGCGTGCTGGTCAATCCCATGATCGTCGACGGCCAGATCCTGGGCGGCATCGCCCAGGGTGTCGGCACGGCCCTCTACGAGGAGATGCGCTTCGACGCGCAAGGCCAGCCGCAGGCCTCGACGCTCGCCGACTACCTGCTGCCCGGCCCCACCGAGGTGCCGGAGATCCGCATCCTGCACATGGAGACGCCCTCTCCCTATACCCGCTTCGGCCAGAAGGGGCTCGGCGAAGGCGGGGCGATCGCGCCGCCGGCCGCCATCACCAACGCGGTCAACGACGCGCTGAAGGGCCTGGGCGCGGAGCTGCTCGTGTCGCCCATCACGCCGCGGCGCCTCGTCGGGGCGATCGAGCGCGCGCGCACGAAGGCGGCCGCGCGATGAAAGCTGTCGCGTTCGACTACGTGCGCCCGGCCTCGGTCGCGCAGGCCATCGACCTGCTCGCCGCCGAGCCGGCCGCGAAGGTACTGGCGGGCGGGCAGACGCTGGGCCCCATGCTGAACCTGCGCCTCGCCCAGCCGGTGCTGCTGGTGGACATCACCCGCATCCCCGAGCTCGCGGCGATCGTCGAGGATGCCGACGCCGTCACCATCGGCGCCACGGTGACGCATGCCGCCATCGAGGACGGCCGCGTGCCCGACCCGACCGGAGGCTTCCTGCGCCAGGTCGCGCATGGCATCGCCTACCGCGCCGTCCGCACGCGCGGCACCATCGGCGGCAGCCTCGCGCATGCCGATCCGGCGGCCGACTGGCTCTCCTGTCTTTCCGCGCTCGGGGCCGAGGTGTCCATCGGCGGGGCGGGGCGGCGGCGCACGGTGCCAGTCGCCGGCTTCATGCGCGGGGCGATGGAGACGGAGCTGGCCCACGACGAGTTGGTCGCCGCCATCCGCATCCCCAGGTTCTCCCGCGCGGCGCGCTTCGGCTACCACAAGATCTGCCGCAAGACCGGCGAGTTCGCCGAGGCCATCGGCGTCGCGGTGCACGATCCGGAACGAAAGCTGGTGCGCATCGTGGCCAGCACGACGGCGGGCGCCCCGATCCTCATCGAGGACGAGAGTCTTGCGGGCGTCGGCGGTCAGCCGCCGGACGCGGCGGACGTGCAGCAGCGTCTCCAGCGCGCGGGACTTGCGGGCGATGCTTACGATCTGAGGCTCCATGCCGTGGCCGTGCGCCGCGCACTGATGGGAATGCTGCAGACATGACCCGCATCGCCCTCACCATCAACGGCCGGCCCGTAGAGGCCGACGTGGCGCCGCGCACGCACCTTGCCGACTTCCTGCGCGAGCAGCTACTGCTCACCGGCACGCACATCGGCTGCGAGCACGGCATCTGCGGCGCCTGCACGGTCGAGATCGACGGCGAGATCGCCCGCTCCTGCATCACCTACGCCGTTGCCTGCGAAGGCGCTCACGTCCGCACCATCGAAGGCTTCGACGAGGACGCCCTGATGGCCCGCATGCGCCAGGCATTCACGGAGGCCCACGCGCTGCAGTGCGGCTACTGCACGCCCGGCATGCTGGTCGCCGCGCGCGACCTGGTGCGCCGCAAGCGCGGCCTGTCGCGACTGGAGATCCGCACGGAGATGAGCGGCAACCTGTGCCGCTGCACGGGCTACGCCGGCATCGTCGACGCCATCGAGCGCGTGATGGCCGAGCCCGCCGCTCCCGCGGAGGCGGGAACCCGCGCCGCGTCGTGGCTGGGCCCGGCGCCCGGACCGGTCGCGCGCGCCGATGCGGCGCCTGCACAACCGGTCGCGCGTCCTCCCTCCGAGTCCCGCGCCGCGCCGGCGCGCCCGGCATCCGCGCCGCGCTCCGGGGCCCAGGCCGCGCCTATCCGCGTCGCGGTTGGCGAGCTGGAGGAAGCGGGCGGCGCCACCCGCATCGCCCAGAGCTTCGTGCTGCCCCATCCGCGCGAGGCGGTGTGGACGCTCATGTCCGACGTGGAGCGGATGGCGCGCTGCATGCCGGGGCTCGCGCTCGACGGTCCGCCGCAGGGCGACAAGGTGTCGGGCCGGCTCGAGGCCAAGATCGGCCCGATCGCGGCGAGCTTCGCGGGCGAAGGCACGATCAAGGCGCTCACCGGCGAATTCCGGCAGATCATCGAGGGGCGCGGCGGGGACAGGAAGAGCGGCTCGCGGGCCACGGGCAGCGTCGACTATTCCCTGGCGCCGGTGGCCGGCGATGCGGGGCGAGAGGCGACGCGCGTCGACGTGGTCATCAGCTACGCGCTTGCGGGCCCGCTGGCGCAGATCGGCCGCTCGGCGCTCGTGCGCGACCTCGTGCGGCGCATCGGCGAAGCCTTCGCGCAGAACCTCGACGCCGAGCTGAGCGCTCCCGGCGCGGCGCTGCCGCAGGGGCAGATCGGCGGCATCTCGCTCATGCTGCAGGTCTTTGCCGACCGCCTGCGGGCTTGGCTGGGCTGGATCTTCGGGCGGTCGAGCTGAGCGGGCCCGCCGCCCGACCTCAGCCGCGCCGCCCCTCGTGCCGCACGGGCCTCGGCGTATCGGGGCGCGCTCGCGACGGCGTCGAGGAGGCGTGCCGCTTCAGGCCGTGCCGCCAGCCGAACACGATGAGGCAGACCGTTCCCAGCACGAACGAGACGATCTGGGCGCCGGCGGTGATGCGTGTGGACGGATAGAAGCCGCCGAAGGCGCTCGCCGGCAGCGCCAGGGTCTCGAGCGTGCCCGTGAGCGTCAGCAGCGCCAGCACGCCGAACACGATGCTCGCGATGTAGAGGAGCCAGCTGGCGCGCAGCCATCCCGGCGACTCCGACTGGAAGTCCTTGATGAAGGTGACCGACAAGCCGATCAGCGCCGACGAGAGCGTGATGAGCTGTGTCGAGACCTCCTTGGCGAACTGGAACGCAAGCTCCCCATAAGCCATGACGCGCTACGCCCTGCAGAACGGATACATTGGGCACACGAAATCCCGAACCGCCGAGACGATCTTGACGGTCACCTTCTTGCTTTCGGCCAGCGCGGAGAAGATGAGCAGATCGGTCACCGTATCGAGATTGCGCAGCACGATGATGCGTCGCACCGGGATCGGCAGCACGCGGTAGTCCTTCTCCTTGTTCAGCGTGCCCGGCCGCTGCTCCTCGAAGGCGGCCTTGGCACCGGTGCTGGCGAGCTCCTGAATGGAGGGGCGGGCATCGGCGTCGATGCCGACGCTCATCACCTCGCATCGGTAGTCGACGCGCTTCACCAGAAAGGTCTCGAAGGCTTTCGGATCCTTGAGGTCATCGGCCGTTGGCGGAGGCCCGTAGGGCGCGACCTGGGCTCCGGCGTCACGCCCGGATGCTGAGATGACTGTGGCCGCCGCCGCCGCGCCAGCGAACACGGAACGGCGAGAAATGTGCATGACAAATTCCTTCAAGAATGGACCGGCACGGGTACGGCTCGGCGCCGTGAGGGTTAACATACATGGTTCGGAGGAGATCGCCCAGGCCGCAGGGGCCTTTCAGAGCATGCCCGCGAGATCCACCATGAAGTGCCGCCAAGACCATGCCCTGATGCAGGCTGTGGCGATCGGCAACCCCAAAGTAACCACCACGCCGCTGAGGGGTTAACCTGCTGTCGCGGCTGTCCTACTTAGCGCCTACATTCTTGATGCCTCACGGGTCGAAGCCTGGTCGGCGATGGGGACTGGCGGCCCGAATCACACGCGGATATGCGGCTCCGCGGTCCCAGGTTGGCTCGATGACGCACAGGCTCGCCGTGAACGCGAACTCACTCATGGCCTGCTGCTTTGGCCCGCGCCGGCTGCTGGCGGCGGTCGCGTTGATGCTGTGTGCGAGCCCGGCGCCGGCGCTGGAGGGAACCGAGGCCGCCCCGTTGACGCCCGACCAGCACGCGATCATCGAGAAGCTCGGAAAGCCGCCCGGAGGCGACGACACACGGTACGCTCCGGCTCCGAGCGAGGCCATCGGCGCGAAGTTCCGTCTGCCGCTCGGCGACGGCAAGTACGTCACGCTCGTCCGCAGAGACTCCGCGACGCAGAAGGACGGCAGCGTCTACTGGCGGGGCGACGTCGAGGAGACGGGAGAGCACGCGCTGCTCATGCTCTGGGGGAATGCGCTGCTCACGGGGTATTTCGTCTACAATGGCACCATCTACACGGTGGAGAACCTGGGCGGGGGTGTCCACGCCTTCACGGAAATGAACCGCCAGAAGCTGCCAGGAGATCACCCCTCTCCGGCTCCGCCGCGCGATAGCGTGCCTACGGCCGCTCCCGAAGCGCCGCCCCGGGCGCCGCCCGAACCCAAGGTTGCGCGCTTCCCTGACGCGGAGCGCGCGGCGCTCGAGGCCAAGCACATCACCATCGATCTCATGGTGCTCTACACCAGCGCCGCGGCGAAGCACTACGTGCGCGCGCCGTCGGATCTGCTGGCCCTCGCCGTGGAGGAGACCAACGCGACGTTCAGGAACAGCGGCATCGACAACGTCACCCTGCGGCTCGTGCACACCCAGCAGATCGACTACGACAGCAAGACGGCCGATCAGTTTACGGACCTCTACACCATGGTCGACGGGCTCGGTCCCTTCAAGGACGTGCGGCGCCTGCGCGACGAGAAGCGCGCCGACATCGTCGGCCTGATCATCGACAACCCGAACGGCTGCGGGCTTTCCACCCGCATCGGCCCGGACTCCGACCAGGCCTTCTTTGTCGTGCACCATGCCTGCGCCGCCACCACGATGTCGATCGCGCACGAGATCGGGCACATCCTGGGCGCCAGGCACGACCGCTTCATCGATCAGAGCGACCAGCCGCTCGCCTACGGGCACGGCTACGTCAACGGCACCAGGTGGCGCGACATCATGAGCTACAAGGAAGGGTGCGGCGGGTGCCCGCGCATCCCCTTCTGGTCGAACCCCAGGGTCGCCTACAAGGGCGAGCCGACCGGAACCGACGCGGCCGACAATGCCAGGCTCATTCTCGAGCTGGCCGAGCGCGTGTCGAAGTTCCGCTGAAGCCGCTCCGGCCATCCACGCCGATCAGTCGAATACGCCGAGCAGCTCACCGGCTCGGACCACCTCGGTGCCGTCGACGGTGATGGTGGTGCGCATGACCGGGATGTCGAAATGGCCCGCGGTATAGCGGCCGGCAAACTCGTTGGCGCCGGTGGAGAACAGGAAGTTGCCGGCCACCGCGCGCAGCTCGGTGCCGTTGGTGTCGGCCCGCCCGTACATGGCGAGCGCCTCGTAGCGGGCTTTGCGGTTGAGACCGAAGCCGACGTGGCTGACGGCATAGGCTTCCCGGTCGCCCCAGGCGGCGAGATAGCCGCGCATCAACTCCGCATCCGCCCCCTCGCCCTCGATGCGGGTCACGTAGTCGGATTCCAGCGTCAGCCGCGCGGGCGCCTCGAGGTAGCGCTTGAAGGTGAGGTTGATGTCGCCGCGATCGAGCACGAGCGTGCCGTTCACGGCGCCGGCCTTGGGGAAGCTTACCACGATGCCCCCCGGCCAGTGCGCGAGCGTGCCGGGCTTGTCGGTCCAGCCCCACACGCCCACCGTGGAGGCGCCGGCCATGTCGATCGCGAGATCGGTGCCGGCGCCGGAGGTGACCGTCATCCGCTTGGCCCCGCGCAGCATCTTGGCCGCGGCGCGCACGTTCTTCTCGAGCGCGCTGTCGGGCACCATGCGCTCCAGCGCCTCGGGGTGCTCGTTGGAGATCACCTGGATGCGCGCGCCGGCCTTGAGGATCGTCGGCGTCTCGGGCGCGTGCATCAGGCCCTCGATGGTGCAGTCCACCACGAAGCCGGCCTGCCCCAGCGCGGTCACCACGGGGGCGAGCTTGCCGATCGCCTCGCTGGCGCCCGTCGAGCGCACCGGCACCGGATGCCGGTTGCGTGGGCTGGGCACCACGACGTGGAACGGTCGCGCTCCCAGCCGCAGCAGGGCCAATTCGGCGAGGTGCACGTTGAGGGCGCGCGACTGCGTCTCGGACAGGATCGCCGCTGTGTCGCCCCTCTTCACCGCGCAGCGCTCGAACACCTCGCAGAAGGCGTCGATCCACTTGCCCTCGATGCGGTCGGCGAACATGGCGAGCCTCGCCTGTTGGATGCTAATCCCGCAGCAGCTCGTTGATGCTGGTCTTGGCCCGCGTCTTCTCGTCGACCGTCTTGACGATCACCGCGCAGTAGAGCGACGGGCCCGGCTCGTTGTTGGGGAACGGCTTGCCCGGCAACGAGCCCGGCACCACCACCGAATACGGCGGCACCTGGCCGATGTGGATCTTTCCCGTGCCGCGGTCCACGACCTTGGTGGAGGCGCCGATGAAGGTGCCCATGGCCAGCACCGAGCCCTCGCCCACCACCACGCCCTCCACCACCTCGGAGCGGGCGCCGATGAAGCAGTTGTCCTCGATGATGGTGGGGTTGGCCTGCAGCGGCTCGAGCACGCCGCCGATGCCGACGCCGCCCGACAGATGCACGTTCTTGCCGATCTGGGCGCAGGAGCCGACCGTCGCCCACGTGTCGACCATGGTGCCGCTGTCGACATAGGCGCCGAGATTGACGAAGGAGGGCATCAGCACCACGCCCGGCGCCACGTAGGCCGAGCGCCGCACCACGGCACCCGGCACCGCCCTGAAGCCGGCCTTGCGGAAGCTCTCCGCCGTCATGCCCTCGAATTTGGAGGGTACCTTGTCCCACCAGCTGGCCCCGCCCGGCGCGCCGGCGATGAGCCCCATGTCGTTGAGCCGGAACGACAGCAGTACGGCCTTCTTGAGCCACTGGTTGACGACCCAGGCGCCGCCCTTCTTCTCGGCCACGCGGGCCTGGCCCTTGTCGAGGAGATCGAGCGCGGTCTCGATGGCTTCGCGCGCGGCCCCGCGGCTCTGCGGCGTGATGGTCTCGCGCTGATCCCAGGCGGCTTCGATGGTCGATTGCAGTGGGGTGTCCGGCATGGAGAGCGTTCTGGCGCGGGCAGGCGTCGGCTGTCAATCGCTACTGTCGGGAGGCCACGGAAACTTGCCCGCCGGCGGATGGCGCTTTAGCAATTCGATCCGGGGCCCGCGAAAGGTCCTCCGGCCGTCCGTGAGCCGGATAAGGAAAGCGAGGGAGCGAGGCACAGGCATGCTCGACCTGCTGAGCGGGATCCGCGTCGTCAGCTTCAACCATTTCCTGCTCGGCCCCATGGGCATCCAGGCCCTGGGTGACCTCGGCGCCGACGTGATCGCGGTCGAGAACGCGGATGGAGCGTGGCAGCGGCATTGGAGCGGCGGCGATCTGTGGCACGACGGCCAGAGCATGCTGTTCCTGTGCGCCAACCGCAACAAGCGCAGCGTCGCCGTCGATCTCAAGTCGGAGAAGGGACGCGAGATCGCGCTGCGCCTCGTCGACACGGCCGACGTGGTGGCGGAGAATTTCCGGCCCGGCGTGATGCAGAAGCTGGGGCTCGGCTACGAGACGCTGAAGGCGCGCAAGCCGAGCCTGATCTATGCGTCCGCCTCAGGCTACGGGCCCGACGGTCCCTACGCTGACAAGCCAGGGCAGGATCTGCTCGCGCAGGCCCTGTTCGGGATCATGGCGATGACCGGCCAGGCCGAGACGGGGCCGCGGCCGGTCGGAGCCTCCATCGTCGACCACCACGGCGCGGCCCTGTTCGCGATGGGCATCCTGGCGGCCATCGTGCGGCGGCAGCGCACCGGCCAGGGCTGCCGAATCGATGCGAGCCTGATGCAGGCGGCGCTCAACCTGCAGTCGGAGCCGCTGGTGGCCTGGATGAATGCGGCGAAGAAGCCGGCATCGGTGCAGACGTTCCGCCACGTCGCGGGCTGGTACTACGCCGCGCCGTACGGGGTGTATCCCACCAAGGACGGTCATATCGCCGTCTCGCTCTCCCCGCTCGCCGCTCTCGCCGAGGCAACGACCGAGCCGAGGCTCGCCCGATACACGGACAAGCAGGCCTGGACGAAGCAGGACGAGATCGGCGACCTGATCGCGCAGCGCCTGGTCACAGCAACCACGGAGGAATGGACCAGGCGCATGGCGCCGCTCGGCATCTGGCATGCGCCCGTGCAGGACTACGCGCAGATCATCGAGGATCCGCAGGTCAGGTACATGAAGTCACTGGTGACGGTAGCGGGGGCGGGCAAGACCGGAGCGCCGGTCACCCTCGTCAATCACCCCGTGCTCTACGACGGCGAGGCCGCCGGCGTGCGCCTGCCACCCCAGCCGCTCGGCGCCCAGACCGAAGAGGTGCTGAAGGAGCTGGGTTTCGAGGACACCGAGGTCCGCGCGCTCGCCGAGGCCAAGGTCGTGAAGTGCGGTTGACATGCCGCGCCGGGAGGCTGCGGCTGCCTAGCCTTCAATCCATCCATCTGTGACGCGAGGGGAGGCTGCCTGCCAAGAGGAATGGCAGGCGGCGCCAATCCAACGTTTGCCCGACCTGCGTCAGAAGTGCACCGCGATGCCGACCTTGACGCTGTCGGCGTTCACGTCCGTCTTGTTGTAGTACTTGTAGCCGATGGGCGGGTCCGAAATGCTCGTCTGATAGCCGCTCTGGCTGCCGAAATCGAAGTGCAGGTATTCGGCCTTGATGCTGAGACCGGGCGAAAGAAAGTGCTCGATGCCGCCGCCAACCACGAAACCGGAGAAGGCATCAGTGCCTGTCGTCTCGTAGCCGGGATTGGTGGTCTTCTGACGGGCCTCGCCCGTGTAATAGGCCCAGCCGCCCTTGCCATAGACGAGGGTGTGTCCGAACGCGATGCCGAGGCGCCCGGTGACATCACCATAGAGGCCCCCGTCGAGCGTGATGTCCTGGTGTGCCGCCGGGTTCGATGATGCGATGCGCCCGGCGCCGCTGAGGTCCATGTAGCCGAGATCGGCCTCGATGCCGACGACGACGTTGCCGAGCTGCCAGTTGTAGCCCGCGGTGCCGCCGGCGAAGGCTCCCTTGGGCTCGTAGTGGAACGGGCCGGGAGGGACACCGCCGTTCGTATCCCGGACCTCGGCGTCGCCCCAGGCGTAGCCGACATGCCCGCCGACATAGATGCCGGTCCATGTCAAGCAGCACGGCTCGGCCGTCTTGGCGACTGGGCGGCTGTATCCGTCTGCTTGGGTTGATCCGACCGGGACGACGAACGCAGATGCGAAGGCAACTGACGCAATAAACGCACTGACTTTGAACATGAACTCCCCCAACACCGGCTACGACCGGGCAAGATGTTGGGACGCTCGCGTTGCATCAACATGATTCTGTGGATCAGAAGTTTTCAGACTTGTGTCGTTGCCAGACAGCATCAGTCGGGGGTTGGCTCCACGCGCGAGTTTGCTGTTTTGTCAAAATATTGGCGGCCTGTCGCAAACTGGGGTTGCAACCTCGACGATCGACACCTGCAAAATTCGCCGGTCCGACTTCGCGGCTGTGGACAGGTTGGGCGGTTCCGCCGGCCGGCGGGCGCTCGAAGACCTGTCTCCGCTCGACGCCGGCGGATCATCCAGCATCGGATGGCCGGGCGGCGCGCGCCCCTGCAGGATGGCCCTGGGCGATGCGCTGGGAAGGCGCTAACATCGCGCAAGAAAACACGCTCCGCCTACGCAAGGGTGGGCATACCCAGGAGGAACGCTCATGCAAGGTCTATCGCGCGCATGCCGCCGCGCGCTGCTGAAGGGCGCCGCCGCGACCACGCTCGCTGTCGGCATCTCGCTCGCAGCCGCCGCCCCGACACTGGCGCAGGAGCGCGAGCTCAAGGTCGGGTACATGAAGAACCCGATCCAGGATGCCTCCCTCGACATGATGGAGACGTGGGCCAAGGCTCACAACGTCAAGCTCACGCGCATTCCCATGGCCTACAGCGTGTTCATGGAGAAGGTCACCGCCACGCTCACCTCCGGCGCCGACCAGTTCGACGTGATCTGGCACAACGACGACTGGGGCCAGCTGTGGAAGAAATGGCTCGAGCCGATGGACGACGTCAAAGGCATCGAGAACGCCGACCAGTGGCCGCTGCTCGCCTTCTGGAACGACGACAAGAAGCTCACCACCGTGCCGATGGCGCACACCGTCGGGACCTTCTTCTATCGCACTGACCTCGTGAAGCCCGACGAGGTTCCCAAGACCTTCGACGAGCTCGTCAAGGTGAGCCAGCGCCTGCAGAAAGAGGGCAAGGTCAAGTGGGGCTACGTCGGCGGCATGTCGATGAACAACACGTGGTTCAGCTTCTGGTGGACCATGTGGGCCAATCAGTGCGACATCCTCAAGCCGATGTTCGAGCGCGACAACGAGAAGCTCAAGGCCGCCAAGTTCGAGCCGGCCATCGCCGAGCCCTGCCACCGCGAGATCGTCGAGTTCTGGTGGGATGCCATCAACACCCACAAGATCAGCCCGCCCGGCATGACCGCCTACGGCCGCAATGAGGCGAACGCCATCTTCATGGCCGGGGATGCGGCGTTCACACTGGTCGACTCCACCCACTTCGGCGAGTTCAGCGATCCCAAGCGCTCCAAGATCGTCGGCAAGGTCAGCATGGCGCCCTTCCCCGTGGGCCCGCGCGCGAAGGTGCCCACTTCCTGGAACGAGATCTGGGGCTGGGCCATCCCGGTCGGCGTGCCGCCGGAGCGCAAGAAGCTCGCCAAGGAAATGCTTTCCGCCATGATGAGCGACGAGGCCGGCCAGATCGAGATGTGGAAGAAGACCGGCGGGCCGCCGCCCAACATCAAGCTGTGGCCCAAGCTCGCGGCCGACGACAAGGACTTTGCCGCCCTCAAGCATGCAGTGTTCGACCAGAAGCCGATTACGCACTCGGCCTACTACTTCGCAGAGTGGCCGGCCGTGCACAAGGCGTATTCGGACACGGTCATCGCCGCGATCTCCGGCAAGCGCGAGGACATCGGCAAGGTCCTGCAGGACAACGTCGAGAAGGTCCGCCGCGCTGCGCTGGGCACGAACTAAGGCTGTGAGCGCCCCAAACGAGACGGTTGTCATCCCGGGCCTTGTGCCCGGGATCCATCTCGCCGCAAGCTCCGGCGTTCGCGGATGGCTGGATACCGGGGACAAGCCCCGGTATGACAACCTCGCATGACATTGCGCCGGCTCTTCGTGTTCGACGAAAAGACGCGGTTCATGCTGGCGCTGATCGCGCCTGCGGTGCTGGTGCTGGTGCTGTTTCAGATCCTGCCGATCCTGACAGGGGCCAACGCCAGCTTCCGCGACTGGCACCTGCACGATCCGAAGAAGACGTGGATCGGCCTCACCAACTACGCCTACGTCGTGCGCGACGAGGAGTTTCTGGGCATCGTGCTGCCGAACACCTTCGGCTTCATGTTCGCCAGCGTTGCCTGCTCGCTGGTCGCGGGCCTGCTGATCGCCCTGCTGCTCAACCGGAAATTCCCGGGACGCTGGCTGGTGCAGACTATCATCCTGCTCCCGCTGATGGTGGCGCCCGTCATCGCCGCCATCATGATCCGCTGGATGTTCAACGACCAGTTCGGCATCGTCAACGTGGTCCTCGACGTGTTCGGCATTGCGCCCGTCGCCTGGCTCACGCAGAAGTGGACCGCGTTCTTCGCCATCCTGCTGACCGACGTGTGGCTGTGGACACCCTGGTTCGCGCTGCTGCTGCTGGCCGGCCTGCAGAGCCTGCCGCCCGAGCCGTTCGAGGCTGCGCAGATCGATGCCGCCAGCGCCTGGCGCACGTTCCGCTACATCACGCTGCCGATGCTGCGGCCGGTGATCGTGGTATGCGTCGTCATCCGCGCCATCGATGCCTTTCGCACCTTCGACATCGTCTGGACCATCTCCGGCGGAGGTCCGGCGCGCGCCACCGAGGTGTTCAGCATTTACGCCTACGTCGAGGCCTTCCAGTTTCTGAACTTCGGCCGCGGCTCGGCCGCAGCGGTCATCGGCGCCATCATTATCGTCGTGTTCGCCATGGGGCTCTACCGCGTTCTCAACCGCTGGGTGGAGGTCTCCAAGTGAGCGCGGTCGCGGCTCTCCCGGCAGCCCGCTCGCCCGGGTTCTTCGAGGCGCTGGCGCCCGGCGGCCGGCGCGCCCTGTTCGTGCTCGGTGTCATCGCGGTGTGCCTGCTGTTCGCCTTTCCGGTGCTCTGGCTGGTGCTGACCTCGCTGCGGCCGGGCTACGCCGTGTACTACGTGCACCGCGGCACCGATTTCACGCTCGACAACTTCCAGGACGTGCTGGGCCAGGAGATCGTGCTCAAGGCTTTGTGGAACAGCTTCGCCATCTCCACGCTCGCCACGATCCTGTCGCTCGGCGTCACGGTCACCTCGGGCTACATGCTGTCGCGCTTCAAGGGGCCCATTCCCGGTGCGTGGTTCGGCGCCATCTACGTGTTCCGCTGCGTGCCCTACGTCTCCTGGGTGCTGCCGCTCTATTTCGTCACGCGCACGCTCGGCATCTTCGACACCTACTGGGGCCTGCTGCTGCCGCATGTGGCCGTGCACATCTGCTTCTTCTCCTGGATCATGAAGGGCTTCTTCGACGGCATCGATCCCTCGATGGAGTACGCCGCCATGATCGATGGCTGCTCGCGCTGGGGCGCGTTCCTGCGCGTCGCGCTGCCCGCCGCCGTGCCGGGCCTCACCGCGCTCGCCATCCTGTGCTGGCTCTACACCTGGAACGAGTTCCTGTTCGCCCTCATCCTCACCGCCCAGAACACGCCCATCCTCACCGTGGTGATGGCCCAGTTCGTGCACGAGCTCGGCATGGAGTGGCACCTCATGAGCGCAACCGCCGTCCTCGCGCTAGGCCCGGCGCTGATCGTCACGATCTTCGGCCAGAAATACGTCATCAGGGGTCTCAAGATCTGAGCATGGCCGAGGTCGTCCTCACCGATGTGCGCAAGACCTATCCCGGCGGTGTGGTTGCCGTGAAGGACTTCAGCCTGCACATCGCCGACCACGAGTTCGTCGTGCTGGTGGGCCCCTCGGGCTGCGGCAAGTCGACGACGCTGCGCATGATCGCAGGCCTGGAGGACATCTCTGGCGGCACGATCGCCATCGGCGACCGCGTGGTGAACGGCCTGCAGCCCAAGGACCGGGACATCGCCATGGTGTTCCAGAACTACGCGCTCTACCAGCACATGAGCGTCTACGACAACCTGGCGTTCGGCCTGCGCAACCGCCGCGTGCCCGAGGCTGAGATCGACGCCGCCGTCCGCGGCGCGGCCAGGATCCTCTCGATCGAGCCGCTCTTGGAGCGCCGGCCGCGCCAGCTCTCGGGCGGCCAGCAGCAGCGCGTGGCGCTCGGGCGCTGCATCGTGCGCAATCCCAAGGTGTTCCTGTTCGACGAGCCCTTGTCGAATCTGGACGCCCAACTGCGCGCCCAGATGCGCCTCGAGATCAAGGAGCTGCGCCAGCGCGTGCCGACCACCTCGGTGTTCGTCACCCACGACCAGGTGGAAGCCATGACGCTGGGCGACCGCATCGTCGTCATGAAGGACGGCCTGATGCAGCAGGTGGGGAGCCCGCTGGAGCTCTACCGGCGCCCCGTCAACCGCTTCGTTGCGAGCTTCATCGGCTCGCCGGCCATGAACTTCATCGACATGACCGTGGCGGCAACGCCCGACCGGTTCGCGCTCTCGGCTGATGGGATTGCGATCGAGCTGCCGCAGCGGCGTTTCGCCGGGCTCGGGGCCCACTCCGGCCGCACCGTCACACTGGGCGTGCGCCCGCAGCATCTGCGGCTGGGCGCGCCCAACGGCGGCGAGCAGGTGGCTTTGAGCGGAAATCTGATGGCCACCGAGCAGCTCGGCGACGAGCAGGTGCTGGCCGTGCGCATCGGCGGCGGCGACATCCGCATCGCCGGCGTCGATCCCGAATTGCCGCTCGCCACCGGCGCCCGCGTCGACGTTGCGGCGCCGCTGGAAAGCCTGCATCTTTTCGACACCCAGTCCGGTGCTGCCATCCGTTAGGAAATCTCCTCTCCCCATTCTGATGAAGAATGGGGGGGAGGGAGTGCCGGTCAATCCAAGGAGCAAACCTGAGATGAGCGAGTTCTACGTCAAGCCGGGCGACAGCGTGTCGTTCGCCAAGACCGTCGGCGAGACCGACATCTACCTGTTCGCCGGCATCACCGGCGACTTTGCGGTGAACCACGTCAACGAGCAGTACATGGCGCGCTCCAAGTACGGCCGCCGCATCGCCCATGGCGCGCTGCTGATCGGCTTCGCCTCCACCTGCTCCTCGCTCATGATCGAGAAGTGCCACGGCACGGCCGGCGACGAGACGGCGGTGTCGCTCGGCTACGACAAGGTGCGCTTCCTCGGCCCCGTCTACATCGGCGATACCGTCACCCTCACCTACACCATCATCGAGGTGGACCCGGTGAAGCGCCGCTCGCGTAGCGAGATCAAGGTCGTCAACCAGAACGGCGAGCTGGTGGGCGTGGCGCAGCACATCATGGCGTGGGTCAAGGACAAGGCCTGACGCCCATGCGTCTCAAGGACAAGGTCTGCATCATCACCGGCGGCGGCTCTGGGATAGGCCGCGCCACCTGCCTTCTGTTCGCGCGCGAGGGCGCGCGGGTGGCGGTCGCCGACAAGCGCAGGGCAGCCGCCGAGGCCGTGCGCGAGGAGTGCGGCAAGCTGGGCGCGAAGGCCATCGCCATCGAGATGGACGTCGCCAAGGCCGCGGATGCCGAGCACATGGTGGCTGAGACGGTGCGCGCCTTCGGGCGCCTCGACGTGCTCGTCAACAACGCCGGCTACGGCATTGCCGGGAGCGTGCTCGACACGGAGCCCGAGGCCTGGGACGACCTGATGGCCGTCAACGTGCGCGGTGTGTTCCTGTGCACCAAGTTCGCCATACCCGTCATGAAGGCGAACGGCGGCGGTGCCATCGTCAACACGGCCTCCACGGTCGCGTCCATCGGCATCCCCGACCGCGCCGCCTACTGCGCGTCCAAGGGTGCGGTGGCGGCGCTGACGCGGGCGGTGGCCATCGACCACGTGGCCGACGGCATCCGCTGCAACGCGGTGGCCCCCGGCACCATCGACACGCCCTACTTCAAGGAGATCCTGGCCAGGGATCCGGACGGCGCCGCCACGCGCCGCAAGCTGGAGCAGCGGCAACTCATGGGCCGACTCGGCACGCCCGAGGAGATCGCCGCGGGCATCCTGTTCCTGGCGAGCGACGAGAGCCGCTTCGCCACCGGCTCGATCCTCACTCTCGACGGCGGCTGGACCGCCTATTGACGGCATCAGGGGCGTAGGGCGCAATAGGCGAAGCCGTATTGCGCCGAGGCACGGTGCAGCGGCGCAATGCGCTCCGCTATTGCGCCCTACGCCCCCCAAGGGAGCACCACGCATGGAAGGACTGGCGGGCAGGCGGGCACTGATTACGGGCGGCGCCGCGGGCATCGGCCGCGCCATTGCCCTCAAGCTGGCGCGTGAGGGCTGCAACATCGCCCTCATCGACGTCGACGGAAAGAGCGCGCAGGCAACCGCCGAGGAGGTTCGCGCGCTCGGCCGCGATGCCAGGGCCACGACGGGCGATGTGTCCGACATGGCCTCGGTGCGCGCGGCCGTCGCCGAGCTCGCCGGCCAGGGCGCGCCGTTCGACATCCTCATCAACAATGCCGGCATCGCCCGGCTCGGCTCCCTCCTCACCATCTCCGACAAGGACTGGCGCGACACCTTTGCGGTCAACGTCGACGGCGTGTTCAACGTCACGCGCGCCGTCGTGCCCGGCATGGTGGAGCGCCGCCGCGGTGCGGTGGTGAACCTGGCGTCATGGCTCGGCCGGCGCGGCCATCCCGCGTTCAGCGCCTATGCCGCCACCAAGTTCGCCGTCGTCGGCATGACGCAGTCCCTGGCGCCGGAGGTGGCGCCCTTCGGCGTGCGCGTCAACGCGGTGTGCCCGGGGCTCATCGGCGGCACGCCGATGCGCGAGGCGCTGGACGCGACCTCGGAGGCAGCCGGCCTGCCGCGCGCGGCGGAGCGGGCGAAATCCATCCCGATCGGCCGCATCGGCACGCCGGAGGATGTGGCCAAGGTGGTGGCGTTCCTCGCCTCCGACGAGGCCGCCTACGTCACCGGGGCCTGCTACGACGTGGCGGGCGGCTTGTGGATGACCTGAAGGCGGGAGCGCCGATGCCCTCGCTGTTCGAGCCTGGCCGCATCGGGCCGGTGGAGGTGCCGAACCGCATCGTCATGGCCTCCATGACCACGCGCGGCGCCGACGAGGAGGGTTTCGTCACGCCGCAGACGCTCGCCTACTTCACGGCCAGGGCGCGCGGCGGCGTGGGCCTGGTCACCGTCGAGATGGCCTCGCCCGAGCGCTGCGGCCGGCATCGGCGGCGCGAGCTTGGCATCTACGATGACCGCTTCCTGCCGGGGCTCAGCCGCCTGGCCGCGGCGATCCACGCCGAAGGCGCCAAGGCCTCCATTCAGCTGGGCCACGGCGGCGGCCATACGCGCCCCGACATCTGCGGCGAGGAGCCGATCGCGCCGTCAGCCATCCCGCACGTCGTGCAGGAGGTCACCACCGAGACGATCGTGCCGCAGGCCATGACCCGGGCGCGCATCGAGGAGACGATAGCGGCGTTCGCGCGGGCGGCCGAGCGCGCGCGGGCGGCCGGCTTCGACTGCGTCGAGATCCATGCCGCGCACGGCTATCTCATCTCGCAGTTCCACACGCCCTTCGAGAACCGCCGCGACGACGAGTACGGCGGCAGCCTCGAGAACCGCGCCCGTTTCGGGCTCGAGCTGACACGCCGCGTGAAGGCCGCGGTGCCGGAGCTCGGCGTCGTCTACCGGCTCACCGTCGACGACTATTTCCCGGAAGGGCTGCAGCGCGACGACGGCCTGAGGATCGCCGAGTGGGCCGCCGCAGCCGGCGCCGATGCCATCCACGTCGCGGCCGGGCACTACCGCTCGCGCCCCGATGCACCGGGCATGATCCCGCCCATGGCCTGGCCCGACGCGCCCTTCCTCGATTTTGCGCGCGCACTGAAGCCCCGCGTCGCCGCGCCGGTGATTGCCGTGGGACGGCTCGGCGATCCCGATACCGCCCGCGCCGCGGTCGCAGACGGCGCCTGCGATTTCGTCGCCCTGGGCCGTCCGCTGCTGGCCGATGCGGACTGGCCGCGCAAGGTGAAGGCCGGCGAGCCGGTGCGCCGGTGTATTGCCTGCAACACGTGCATCACCGGCATGCGCACGGGCGGCGCGCTGCATTGCCTCGTCAACGCCACGACCGGGCGCGAGCAGGCCTACGCGGGCGCGGCGCCACCGCGGGGGAAGCGCATCGCCGTGATCGGCGCCGGACCGGCCGGTCTCACCTATGCCTCGCTGGTGGCGGCCGGCAACAACGTGGCGGTGTTCGAGCGCGAGCGCCGGGCCGGCGGCGCGCTGCGCCAGGCCGCGCTGGCGCCGAAGTTTCAGGAGGTCGCCGCGAGCCCCGCCTCGATCGAACGCTACGTCGCGGCCCTCGAGGAGGCCTGCCGCCGCACCGGCGTGCGCATCACCTACGGCGTCGACGTCACCGAGGCACCGGAGCTGCTCGCGGGCTACGACCAGATCGTGGTGGCGACCGGAGCACGCTATCGCGCCGGGCTCGGACTGCCGGCACGGTTGCTGCTCGACGGCGGTGCCGCGCGCTGGCCGGGCTTGAAGGCCGTGTTCGAGCAGCCGTGGCTGCGCGACTTCCTCTATCACCGCGCCCGCCGGCCTAGCGGGCCCGCACTTGCGGCGCTCGCCCGTCCGGGCCAGTCCGTGCTCGTCATCGGCGACGCCGCGGCTCCCGGCAAGAGCGCCGCGGCGATCCTCAGCGCATTCGATGCGGCACTGCGCGGAGGCGTGCCGGCACCCTCGCCTCCGGCCGCCGGCTGATCGTCGCACATCGGCACGAAACCGTGATCGGGCCGGTTTGCCGTTGCGCCGGGTGACAAGGGCAGCCATCCTCGGCTAGTGTCCTGATCGCGAAATTCGTCGACATCTGCGGCAAGCTCGGAACGAATTTCGCGATCTGAAGGACACTAGAAAAGCCAATGAGCTAGTGTGATTCAGATCGAGAAGTCCGCTTCCCCACCAAGCCCAGAGCGATGATGCGGACTTCTCGATCATCACACTAGCGTTACCTTGAATCGGAATTCCGTGGAAAGCGCCGCCATGAATGTGCATGCCAAGGTCGCGATCGGGCATTCCGCCTGCCCCCACGATTGCCCCTCGACCTGCGCGCTCGATGTCGAGCTGCTGGCCGACGGCCGGATCGGCCGCGTGCATGGCGCCCGCGACAACAGCTACACCGCGGGCGTCGTTTGCGCCAAGGTCGCGCGCTATGCCGAGCGCCTGCACCATCCCGACCGGCTCATGCATCCGCTGCGGCGCAAGGGACCCAAGGGCTCGGGCGCCTTCGAGCGCATCTCGTGGGACGACGCGCTCGACCTCACCGCCGAAGCCCTGCTGGCCGCGGAGCGCCGCTTCGGACCGGAGTCCGTGTGGCCCTACTACTATGCCGGCACCATGGGCCTCGTCATGCGCGACGGCATCAACCGGCTGCGCCACGCCAAGCGCTACTCGGGGATGTATGCCACCATCTGCACCACGCTGGCCTGGACCGGCTACATCGCCGGCACGGGCCGCCTCGCCGGTCCCGACCCGCGCGAGATGGCGAAGTCCGACCTCGTGGTGATCTGGGGCACCAACCCCGTCAACACGCAGGTCAACGTGATGACGCACGCCACGCGCGCGCGCAAGGAGCGCGGCGCCAAGATCGTGGCCATCGACATCTACCACAACGGCACCATGCAGCAGGCGGACCTCGCGCTGTGCCTGAAGCCGGGCACGGACGGCGCGCTCGCCTGTGCCGTCATGCACGTGCTCTTCCGCGACGGCTACGCCAACTGGCCGTACCTCGAGAAGTACACCGACTGCCCGCGCGAGCTGGAATCGCATCTGAAGACGCGCACGCCCGAGTGGGCCAGCGCCATCACCGGCCTCACCGTGGCGGAGATCGAGACCTTCGCGAAGATGGTGGGTACCACGCCGCGCACCTACTTCCGGCTCGGTTACGGGTTCTCCCGCTCGCGCAACGGCGCCCACAACATGCACGCGGCGCTGTGCATTCCCTCCGTCACCGGCGCCTGGCTCAACGAGGGCGGCGGCGGCTTCCACAACAACGGCGCCATCTACCACTGGAACAAGTCGCTGATCGAAGGCCTCGACGTAGTCGATCCAAAGGTGCGCGTGCTCGACCAGTCGCGCATCGGTGCCGTGCTCACCGGCGATCCCGCCGACATCAAGGGCGGCCCGCCAGTCGCCGCGCTCCTCGTCCAGAACACCAATCCGGTGCAGGTGGCGCCCGAGCAGCGCAAGGTGAAGGCGGGCTTCGCGCGCGAGGACCTGTTCGTCGCCGTGCACGAGCAGTTCATGACGGCGACCGCGAAGATGGCCGACGTGGTGCTGCCGGCCACCATGTTCCTGGAGCATGACGACGTCTACCAGGGCGGCGGCCACCAGCACATCATCTTGGGGCCCAAGCTCGTCGAGCCGCCGGGCGAGTGCCGCTCCAACCACGATGTGATCGTGGGACTGGCGAGACGCGTCGGCGCCCAACATCGCGGCTTCACGATGTCGCCCCGCGAGATCATCGACTGGACCTTGCAGAAGTCGGGCTGGGGCACGCTCTCCGAGCTCGAGGCGGCCAAGTGGATCGACTGCCAGCCGGAGTTCGCCGAGGCGCACTACCTCGACGGCTTCCGCTATGCGGACAAGAAATTCCGCTTCAAGCCGGACTGGAGCAACATTCCGGCACCACGCAGCAATTCGGTGGCCATTGCGCACGACATGCCGAGCCTGCCGGACCACTGGGATGTGATCGAGAAGGCGGACGCGCGGCACCCCTTCCGGCTGTCGACCAGCCCGTCGCGGGACTATCTCAACTCCTCCTTCAACGAGATGCCGACGAGCCGCGCGCGCCACGGCCGCCCGCGCGTGAAGATACACCCCGACGACCTTGCGGCGCTGGGTGTCGCCGATGGCGGGCGCGTGCGGATGGGCAACGAGCGCGGCGAGGTCACGCTGGCGGCTGAGGCCTTCCCGGGCGTCAAGCGCGGCGTCGTCATCGTCGAGAGCATCGTCCCCAACGACCAGTTCGAAGGCGGCGAGGGCATCAACACGCTCACGAGCGCCGCCCAGGCCGCCCCCTACGGCGGCGCCTGCTTCCACGACAACCACGTGTGGATCCGGGCGGCGTAGGGCGCAGCACATAGGGCAACTATCGCCGAGCAGGTTGCAACCGGTGCTGAGGGCGAATCCGGTTCCCGGCCGGCGGCCGCTTCCCTTTGTAGTGGAGTTAGCATAGTTTACCGTCTGCGCTGCTAACTTTCATAAACTCCCCTAAACTCGCCATACATGGACCAAGTCCGAAACCCCTTCGCTCCGGGTGCAGGCAACCAGCCGCCAGAGTTGGCAGGTCGCCAGCCTATCCTGGATCGGGCAGAGTACATGCTCGCGCGCGCAGAGGCTGGCCGCCATGCAAAGAGCTTTATGCTGATCGGCCTGCGGGGCGTCGGCAAGACTGTCCTGCTCAATCGCATCTTGGCAATGGCTCAAGATCGCCGATTCCGAGCCCTTCTCGTCGAGGCCCATGAGGACAAGCCCCTGCCCGAGCTGCTCTTGCCGCCACTACGGCAAATTCTGCTCGGGCTCGATCAGATCGGCAAGCTGAACGAGACCGTCAAGCGCGGGCTGCGGGTACTCAAGGGCTTCGCCAATAGTATCAAGATCAAGTACGGAGACATTGAGATAGGTCTCGGCATCGACCCCGAGCGAGGAGTTGGTGACAGCGGAGACCTCGAAAGCGATCTTCCTGACGTGCTCGCGGCCGTCGGCGAAGCTGCGAAGGCCCGGACGACCGTGGTCGTGCTGCTGATCGATGAGCTTCAATACCTGGGGGAAGACGAACTCAGTGCTCTTATCATGGGAATGCACAGGGTGAGCCAGCGTCAGCTGCCGCTCGTGCTCGTGGGTGCTGGTCTGCCGCAACTCGTCGGCAATATGGGGCGCTCCAAGTCCTACGCTGAGCGCCTCTTCGAGTTCCCGGTCGTGGGCCCGCTCTCGAAGAAGGATGCAGCTGTCGCAATCATTGAGCCCATACGGAACGAAGGCGAGCGTATTGCCGGACCGGCCGTGGACCTCATCATTGAGGCCAGCGAAGGCTATCCATATTTCATCCAGACTTGGGGGTATGAAGCCTGGAACACAGCTGACAAGTCACCAATTTCCAAGAGGGACGTAGAAGCGTCGGAACGCTCAGTCCTGCGGAATCTCGACGAAAGCTTCTTCAGAGTACGGTTTGATCGCCTCACTCCGGGTGAAAAGCGCTACCTTCGTGCCATGGCGGAACTTGGCCCTGGTCCCCATCGATCGGGAGACATCTCAGACGCGCTCCACGTGAAGGTTCAGAGCGTCGCACCGACGCGCAACAGCCTTATCAGAAAGGGAATGATTTATAGCCCTGCGCATGGTGACACCGCCTTCACCGTGCCGCTTTTCGACCAATTCCTCAAACGCCAGATTCCCAAGTTGAAGGCTGGATAGGAGGCACTAATGCCGAAGAACTCAGGCGTCACCTACGTCAATCCGCCGAGCGCACCGCCGGTGCAGGGCATGTACTCCCACGTGGCGCGCATGGCGCCTGGGGAGCTTGCCTTCATCGCGGGGCAGGTGGCGATCGATGCGAAGGGCAATCCCGTGGGCGTGGATGACCTTTCCCGCCAGGTCACCCAGGTGTTCGCCAACATGGGGCTGATCCTGAAGGACCTGGGGTGCGACTTCGAATCCGTCGTGCAGTTCACCACCTTCCTCACCAAGGCCGACAACATCCCCGCCTTCTTCGAGGCGCGCTCGGCGCTGTTCCCCAAGCTCTTTCCCGGCGGCAAGTACCCGCCGAACACGCTCCTCGTCATCGATCGCCTGGTGAAGCCCGAATTCCTGCTCGAGGTGGAGGCCATTGCGCGCGTGCCGGGTTGAGGGTGAGCGCGGCAACGTAGCCCCGTCCCATCTCGCGCTCGCGACCTGCGCCGCGTTGACCCAACCCCGACGCTCCCTCTTCACAGGGAGCGCGGCGTGCATCACCATGCGCTCCTGCCGCCGCCACCAGGGTGCACGATGACCCACAGCAAGCCGTCCCATCCGCCCAGAGTGCTGGTCACGAAGATCGGACTCGACGGCCATGACCGCGGCAGCCGCGTCGTCGCCGCCTTCCTCCGCGATGCCGGCATGGACGTGCTCTACACGCCGCCCTGGCAGGAGATCGCCCAGGTGGTGCGGCTGGCCGAGGAGGAGGACGTCGACGTGATCGGCATCTCCTCGCTCGCCACCGACCACCTGCTGATCCCCAAGCTCATGAGGGCACTGAAGAAATCGGGGCTCGAGGGCATCCCCGTGGTGGTCGGGGGGATCGTACCCGACGAGGACGAGCGCAAGTTGCGCAAAGCCGGGGTGAAGGAGATCTTCCACCCCGGAGCCTCGCGCGAGGAGATCGTATCCAAAGTGGCCGAGCTGGCCGGCGAGGCGCGGGCAGCCAAGGAGAAGGAAGTGCTCGCGTAATGCGCCGCCGCGGCACCGATCGCGGCGCGCGAAGTCTGCGCAACCTACAATGCGTCTCCGGCGATCGCCCGAGAGGACGCGACCGAGGAGGAAATGCATGAGCAAGAGGGCCAAGCCCGAGGGCAGCACGAAGCCGGTGCCGCTGCCGCTGTCCGACTTCGACGATGCGCGGGCACGGTGGCGGGCCGAGGTGCAGGCGGGGCTCGGCGACAAGGCCAATCCCAGGAACCGCTCTGGGATCGAGATCAACGCCCTCTATACGCCCCAGGACTGGCCCGGTGGCGCCGGGGACGCCCGCTACATGGATGCACTGGGCTTCCCCGGCCAGCCGCCGATGACGCGCGGCATCTATCCCACCATGCACCGCGGCCGCACGTGGACGCAGCGCCAGCTCATCGGCCTCGGCGTGCCGGAGGACTACAACGCGCGCCTCAAGGCCATCCTGGCGCACGGCGGCACGGCCGTGTCGCTGATCCCCTGCAACTCGGTCTACCGCGGCTACGATGCCGACGGCGTGCCGCCCGAGATCCTGGGCACCTGCGGGGTGACGGTGAACTCGGTGGAGGACATGACGATATGCCTCGATGGCATCCCGCTGGGCGACATCTCCACCTCCCTCAACGATCCTTCGCCCTTCACGCTGCTGGCGCTCGAGCTGGCAGTGGCGCGCCGCCGCGGCATTCCTTGGGAGCGCATCTCCGGCACGTCGAACCAGTCGGACTATCTCTCCCATTTCGTCGCCAACCACATGTTCTTCCGGCTCGCGCTGCCCGGCGCGCGGCGCGTGCTGCTCGACCACATCGAGTTCGCGCGCAAGCACCTGCCGCAATGGAACCCGCTCTCCGTCGTCGGCCAGCACATGCAGCAGGCGGGTGCCACGCCGGCCGAGGCCATGGGGCTAACGCTGTCGTCGGCGATCCAGTACGCCACCGATTGCGTGGCGCGGGGCTGGGACCCCGACCAGGTGCTGCCCCGCTTCACCTTCTTCTTCGACATCTCCATCAGCTTCTTCGAGGAGGTGGCGAAGTTCCGCGCCGGTCGGCGCATCTGGGCCGAGCTGACGCGCGAGCGCTTCGGCGCCAAGGACCCGCGCTCCTGGCGCTTCAAGTTCCACGGCCAGACCTCGGGCGTGGACCTCACACGCGAGCAGCCGCTCAACAACATCCCGCGCGTGACCGTGCAGGCCATGGCCGGCATCCTGGGCGGGCTGCAGTCGCTGCACACCGATTCCTACGACGAGGTGCTGTCGGTGCCGACCGAGAAGGCCGCGCGCATTGCGATCGCCACGCAGAACATCCTCAAAGAGGAGGCGCACCTCACCGACGTCATCGATCCTCTGGGCGGCTCCTACTACGTGGAGGCGCTCACCGACCAGATGGAGGAGAAGATCCGCGCCGTGATCGCGCGCATCGACGCGGCGGGCGGCATGTATGCGGCGGTGGAGGCCGGCATCCCGCAGCAGATCTGCGGCGACTCGGCGCTCGCTTTCCAGCAGAAGGTCGATGCCGGCGCCGAGACCATCGTCGGCCTCAACAAGTACCGCCTGCCGCCGGAGGCCGATATGGAGCGGGAGGCATTGAGACCGCCCCCGCGCCGCATCATCGAGGCGCAGATCAAGCGTCTCAAGCGCTTCAAGGCCGAGCGCGACCAGGACGCGGTGCGCCGCGCGCTCGATGCGCTGGCTCGCGCGGCGCAGAGTGCGGACGAGAACGTGTTCGAGAAGGTCGTGGAGGCGGCCTGCGCCGGTGTCACGCACGGCGAGATCTGCGCCGGCCTGCGCAAGGCCTACGGCTTCGGCCAGCCCCTCATCGTGCCGTAGCCGGCCGAGCGGAATCGGCGGCGAGGAGCGGCCTGAACCGCCGACGCCTCGCGCTGCGGCCGCCCGAGGCAGGCGGCGAGAATCTCGAGCGCGCCCTCGAGCGTCTGCTCCCAGGTGAGCGGACAGGCACCCGCGCGCCCGCGATTGGACCCGCCCGGCCGGGCGAGGCTCGCCGGCACGTGCACGAAGCCGACACGGCGGCCGGGCGCGCGCCGCGCCTGCCCGAGCGAGTGATAGAGCGTAGCGTTGCACAAATAGGCCCCTGCGTCGCGCGAGACGAAGGCAGCGATGCCGCGGCGGCGCAGGCGCGTCACGATGTACTGAGCCGGCAGGCCGGCGCCGAGGAAGTCCGGCCCGCTCGCATCGATCGCCGTGCCGGGAGGCGCCAGGCCCGCCGCATCGACCGAAGCCGAGCAGGCATTCTGCGCCCGCGTCTCGATCTCGAAGCCACGGGCACGCGAGGAAACGCCGAAGTGCAGGGCGAGGTCGGGCTCGATCTCGGCCAGCAGGCGCTCGAGCCGCCGCGGCGCCGCCGCCCACTCGGTCGGCAGCACCTCGCCGGCAAGATGGACGTCGGGAAAATGTCTCGGCGCCGCGCGCAGCAGCTCCGGCAGCAGCTGCATCGTGGCATTGACGGGCACGCCGGGGAACGGGCCGAAGCCGGTGACGAGCACGGTGGTGCGCGCTTGGCCGAACGCGGCAGGGGCCTGTTGCGGAGGAACGGTGAGCGTCATCGCGAGCCTCCCGCGCTTGCAGGCTGGCGCCGATGCATCAGGCCCATCAGCTCTTCGACCGCCAGCGCCGGCGTCCGCCGGCCGGCGCACACCTCACCTTCGAGCTCGACCTTGCGCCGGGCTATGGCAGCGTCCGCTTCCAGTGACGCGAGCAGCCGCTCCTGCAGCAGGTCGTGCATCCACGCGACCGCCTGGGCGCCGCGTCGTGCCTTGAACTCGCCCGATGCCATCATGCGCTGCTTGTGCTCCGTGATCTTCTCCCACAGCTGGGCCAGCCCGCGGTTCTCGGCGGCCGACACCGTCAGCACCGGCGCCGTCCAGTTGGGCGAGGTCGGGCCCAGGATTGCCAGCGCCCCCTGGTAGACGGCGGCGGCTCGCTTGGCGCGCGCCACGTTGTCGCCGTCGGCCTTGGTGATGGCGATCATGTCGGCGATCTCCATGATCCCGCGCTTGATGCCCTGCAGGTCGTCGCCGCCGCCGGCGAGCAGCAGTACCAGGAAGAAGTCGACCATGCCCGCCACCGCCACCTCGGACTGGCCGACGCCTACCGTTTCCACGATCACGACGTCGAAGCCGGCCGCTTCCACCAGAGCCATTGCCTCGCGCGTCTTCCGGGCGACGCCGCCCAGCGTGCCCGAGGTCGGCGATGGGCGGATGAAGGCCGCGCGGCTCTGGGCGAGCCGCGTCATGCGCGTCTTGTCGCCGAGGATGGAGCCGCCCGAGCGCGTCGAGGTCGGATCGACCGCCAGCACCGCGACCCTGTGACCCTCATCCACGAGGTTCATGCCCAGCCGGTCGATCAGCGTCGACTTGCCGACGCCCGGCACGCCCGTGATGCCGATGCGATGCGCCTTGCCCGTATGCGGCAGCAGCCGCTGCAGCAGCTCCTGCGCGAGGCGGGCATGCTCGCCCTTCGCGCTCTCGATCAGCGTGATGGCGCGCGCCAGCACGGCCCGGTCGCCGCCCAGCACGCCCGCGGCGTACTGCTCGACCGTTGTTGCCATGCGCTGCCGGGCCGCCGCCATCCGCGAAGATCCTTCGGAACCTGCCCAGCATGGAAAGAATCGGGCCGGACAACAAGGCCGCTGTGACGCCCCTTGCCGGTCATTCCCGCGAGCGCGCAGCGGGTCAGCGGGAATCCACCCAAGGGCAGGACGGGAGAGCCTGCGTCTGGATGCCCGCCCTGCGCTTCGCTTGGCGGGCATGACGTGGCACGCGCGCTGCGACCGTCATCCCGGCGCCGCTCGCGGGCGAAGTCCGCGCGCGGGACCAGGCCGGGACCCAGTCCACCCGGGCCGGAAGTGCCAGGAATCCCGTCGGTTGCTCTGTCGTCAGCCCGCGAGCAGCGGGGCGACGAGCGCGCGCGGCGCGGCGGCGCCCGCCAGCAGCAGGGCGATGGCGGGCTCCTCCCACGCGGCCGCCTCGGGCTCCAGTGGGTCCCGAGGCGACAGCCGATGCTCCAGCACGAAGCGGGCGACCAGTGCGCGGCGGCCGTCAGCCGGATCCTGCGTGCCCTCCCAGGCGAGCAGCACGGCGCTTGCCGCGTGATAGAGCGCTGAGGCGGCGCGGCGTGCCTGCGGCTCGGCGGCGGGCTCGCCCGCTACCCGCTCCGCAAGCGCAACCGCGCGCGCAAGCGCCGTCTCCAGGCGGCGGGTGAAAGCGGCCGGCAGGCTGGCCGCCGCTGCGAGCCGCCGGCGCAGCAGCGCCTCGAGCTCCTTATGCGCGCGCGTCTTGCCCACCGCGCGCCCGATCACGTCGAGCGCATTGATGTTGCTGGTGCCCTCCCACAGCAGGCCGACCTGCGCGTCGCGGATGAGACGCGCGTTCACCCACTCCTCGATGTAGCCGTTGCCGCCGCGCACCTCCATGGCGCCGGTAGCGACGGTGACGTTGTCGCGGCAGGCGCGGAACTTGACGAGCGGGGTGAGGATGCGCAGCGCGTCGGCGGCTTGCGCCGAGCCCGCATCCGCCTCGCTCATCTCGGCGGCCGCGCACATGGCCATGGAGAGGGCCTGCTCGGCCGGCACGATCAGCTTCATCAGCTGGCGCCGCAGCAGCGGATGCTCGATCACGGCCTTGCCGAAGGCCACGCGGGCCTTCGCGGCCGCGAGCGCCTCGTTGACGCAGCGGCGCATCATGGCCGCCGCGCGCACGCCGTGGGACAGGCGCGACAAGTTCACCTGGTCCATCATCTGCTTGAGGCCCTGGTCGAGCCGTCCTACCGGATAGGCCACCGCGCCCTCGAGCCGGATCTCGCCCGAGGCCATGGACCTGGTGCCGAGCTTGTCCTTGAGGCGCACGATCCGATAGCTGTTGCGCGAGCCGTCCTCGAGCCGGCGCGGCAGCGCGAAGAGGGCAAGGCCCTTCGTGCCGGCGGGCGCCCCTTCCGGCCGGGCCAGCATCAGGGCCACGTCGGCGTCGGCGTGCGAGCAGAACCATTTCTCCCCATAGAGCCGCCACGTGCCGGCCTCGTTGCGGGCCACCGTCTCGACGCGGCCGATGTCTGATCCGCCGGCCTTCTCGGTCATGAACTGCGTGCCCTTCCACTGCACGGCCGGATCGGCCGACAGCATGCGCGGCAGCAGGTAGTCCTTGAGCTGCGGGCTCGCGTACTTGCGGATCAGGTAGATCGACGTGTCGGTCACGCTGATCGGGCACATGATGCCGAACTCGCCTTGCACGAAGAGGTACTGGCAGGCGTACTTGGCGACCGGGTGCAGCGGCGCATCGAGGCCCAGGGTGCCGCCGCGGTGGCTCATGGCGTGGAACTGGAAGTCGCCGAAGGCGATGGCCTCCATCTCGCGGTAGGAGGGGTGATACTCGATCCAGTCCTCGTCGCGGCCCATGCGGTCGCGGGCGTGCAGGACGGGTCCATTGCGGTCGGCGATGCGGGCAAGCTCGTCGAGCCGCCCGCCCGCGAGCACGCCCAGCCGCTTGAAATGCGGCTCCAGCCGTCCGTGCATGTCGCCCGGCAGATAGAGGGCGAGGAGCTGCTGCAGCCCCCGATCGAGCGTGTAGAAATCCTGCCCTGCGCAGTCCGGCGCGATGGCCGCCGACCCGACCGGCTCCGTTCCGGCCGGCGCCGCCTTTGCCGCCTGCTTGCCCGGCTTGGTGTGCACGTTCATAGCCGCGCTCCTTGCTTGCTTCTCTCCCGTGCCCAGGATAGGCGACGTCGCCCCCACCCCGATAGTGGGCGTCATGCCCGCCAAGCGAAGCGAGAGCGGGCAAGCACCCCCAAAAGGTCGACGCATGCGGCTGGAGTCCCGCTGACGCGCTTGCGCGCTTGCGGCAATCACGGCAAACGCCCGCCCGCGCTATCGTAGAGCGACCATCGGCGCAATGCGCCTGGCGGCTTTTGCGCCCTACGCCCTTGTCGACCGTAGGGCGCAATGGGCGAAGCCGCATTGCGCCGATGGCAGGGCCTCAGGCCGCATTCCCGCCGCCTCGTCAGCCGAGATCGCCCTGCCCGAAGCGGTACTTGCGCGAGCAGAACTCGCAGGTCACGGTGACGCCGCCGTCGGGCTCGCGCAGCTCGTCGAGCTCCTTGGCCTCGAAGCGCTGCAGATAGGCGTGGATGCGCTCGCGCGAGCAGCGGCACTCGGCGGCGAGCGGCGTCGCAGGCGTCACCCGCACGCCCTCCTCGTGGAACAGCCGGTAGAGCAGCCGCTGGGGCGAGAGCATCGGGTCGAGCAGCTCGTGGTCCTCCACCGTGGCGGCGAGGTGACGGGCGCGGTTCCAGTTCTCCTCGTCGTCCTCGGCGCTGCTCGCGGCTGCCTCGCGCTTGCCGCCCTCGCGCGGCAGCTGCTGGATCATCAGCCCGCCAGCGCGCCAGTGCCAGGCGCGCGGGCCCTCGCCGCCGGAGGGGCCGTAGTGGCGCGCCACCGCCAGGCGGATGAAGGTCGGCAGCTGCTCGGACTGGGCGAAGTAGGTGTGCGCGGCATCCACCAGCGTGCCGTTGTCGAGCGGCACGATTCCCTGATAGCGGTCCTTGTCGGCGCCGCGATCGATGGTCATGGCGAGGTGGCCTTTGCCGAGCAGCGCGCCCTGGTCGCCGCGGCCTGAGGTCTCGGCGAGCGCGGCGTCGGTCTTGTCGAAGCTCGCGTAGCCGCGCAGCTTTCCGGGAGCCACGAAGTCCGCCACCAGGAGATCGAGCGGGCCGTCGGTCTTGGTCTGCAGGATGAGCTTGGCTTCCGTCTTGAGCGCGGTGCCCAGCATGGCGGTCAGCGCCAGCGCCTCTCCCAGGGCGTGGCTGACGGGGTCGGGATAGGCATGGCGCGACAGCACGGCGTCCACCACTGCGCCCAGGCGGATGACGCGGCCGATCACGTCCGACCGCACCGTGCGGAACGGCAGGACGAGATCATCGTCGGGCCGCGCCGGGCCCTTCGCGTCGTCGGTGCTCAGCATTCAGTCCACTCCGAGGCACCACGCGAGGATCGCCTTCTGCGCGTGGAGCCGGTTCTCGGCCTCGTCCCAGACGACGGACTGGGGTCCGTCGATGACGGCCGCGGCCACCTCGAGGCCGCGGTAGGCCGGCAGGCAATGCATGAATATGGCCCCGGGGGCCGCCGATTTCATCAGCGCCTCATCGACCGTGTAGGGGCCCAACAACTGCTTGCGCCGGGGCGCGTCGTTCTGCTGGCCCATGGAGACCCAGGTGTCCGTCACCACGCAGTCGGCATCGGTCACGGCTTCATGTGGATCATCGGTGAGCAGGATGTCTGCGCCCTCACGCCTGGCCCAGTCGAGAACCTTGTTCTCGGGGTTGAGCTGCGGCGGGCAGGCGATGGTGAGCTTGAACTTGAACCTCGCCGCCGCATGGATCCAGGACGCCGCGACGTTGTTGCCGTCGCCGGTCCAGGTGACCCGGCGCCCCGCGATGGGTCCTTTCGCTTCCTCGAACGTCATGATGTCGGCAATGATCTGGCAGGGGTGCGTGCGGTCGGTCAACCCGTTGATGACCGGCACGGTGGCGTAGGCCGCATACTCGGTCAGCGTCTCGTGCTTGTTGGCGCGGATCATGATGGCATCGACGTAGCGCGACACCACCTTGGCCGTATCGGAGATGGGCTCGCCGCGGCCGACCTGCAAGTCGGCCTGGTTGAGCGCCAGCGACTGTCCTCCGAGCTGGCGCATGGCCACGTCGAAGGAGACGCGCGTACGCGTCGAAGGCTTCTCGAAGATCAGCATCAGCACCGCGCTCTCGATGCCGGCGGGCTTGAGCTCCGCCGGCACGCGCTTGCCAGCCTTCTTCATGGCGTGGCCCATGTCGACGATGCGCCTGAGCGTGGCCTCGTCGATGCAGTCGATGTCGAGGAAGTGTCGTGGCGGCATGGGGCGGCGGTGCCCGTTTCGTCGGATGCTCAGGAGCCGGCCTTGGCGACGCGCTTCAGCGCCGCCGACAGGCGGTTGACCGCCTCCGAGATCTCCGCCTCGGAGACGTTGAGCGGCGGCAGCAGGCGTACGACGTTCTCGCCGGCGCCCACGGTCAGCAGCTTCTCCGTGGTGCACGCGGCGACGACCTCGCCCATCGGCGGCTTCACCTTGAGGCCGGTGAGCAGCCCGCTGCCGCGCACCTCCTCGACCACGCCGGGGTTCTCGTCCTTCACGCGCGCCAGCTCCTGCTTGAGGCGCAACCCCATCGCACCGACCCGGTCGAGGAAGCCCGGCTCCAGCACGGCATCGAGCACGGCATTGCCCACCGCCATGGCGAGCGGGTTGCCGCCGTAGGTGGAGCCGTGGGTGCCTGCCACCATGCCCTTGGCCGCCTCCTCGGTGGCCATGAAGCAGCCTACGGGGAAGCCGCCGCCGATGCCCTTGGCCACGGCCATCACATCGGGCGTGATGCCGGCCCATTCGTGGGCAAACAGCTTGCCTGTGCGGCCCATGCCGCACTGCACCTCGTCGAGCACCAGCAGCAGTCCGTGGTCGTCGCACAGCTTGCGCAGGCCCTTGAGGAACTCGTTCGAGCCGACGCGCACGCCGCCCTCGCCCTGCACCGGCTCGACCATGATGGCGGCAGTCTGGGGCCCGATGGCCTTCTCCGCCGCCTCCAGGTCGCCGAACGGCACAAGGTCGAAGCCGGGCGCCGGCTCGCCGAAGCCTTCCAGGTACTTTTCGTTGCCGGCCGCGGCGATGGTGGCGAGCGTCCGTCCATGGAAGGCGCCCTTGAAGGTGACGATCCGCCAACGCTCCGGGTGGCCGTCGGCAAAGTGGTAGCGCCGCGCCAGCTTGATGGCGCCTTCGCAGGCCTCGGCGCCCGAGTTGGTGAAGAACACCTTGTCGGCGAAGGTCGCCTCGCACAGCCGCTCGGCCAGGCGCTCCTGGCCGGCGATGCGATAGAGGTTCGAGCAGTGCCACAGCTTCTCGGCCTGGCCGGTGAGGGCGGCGATGAGCCTGGGGTGGGCATGGCCCAGCGCATTGACGGCCACGCCGCTGGCGAAGTCGAGGTAGCGCTCGCCGGTCGTGGCGACCAGCCACGTGCCCTCGCCGCGCTCGAAAACGACGTTCTGGCGCGCGTAGGTGGGCATGACGGCGGGAGAGGGGCCGTTGTTGGACGCTTTCGCCGGCTTCGATTGCGGATCCTTGGCGGCCTTCACGGAGGACGTGGACATGGCAAGACCTATCTAGCTCTGCTCGAGAAAACAAAAAGCCGCGCTCAGGCGCGGCGCTGATCGGGACCCGTCAACGGTCCGTCATCGCAGCCGCGTGCGCGGGCGAAAGGTACGGCGTCGCCTGTTGATCGGATAGGTCATGACCGAGCTTTATGCGGCGCAAGGATCGATGTGTCAATGGCGGGTCCGAGGCGGGTCCGAGGCTCCGCCGAGTGCAGACGCCCAAGCCCGGAAAGTAAGAAGACCGGGAGCTCCCCTCGGCTCCCGGTCTTCCCCCCGCTGCTTTGCCAACGCCCTCGTCGACAAAGCGTAACGTGATCAGACGGCGGCCTTCTCCTTGGCGGACGTCGCGGGCACAGCCTCTGCCGCCTCGGCGGCGCCAGGGGCAGACGCCGGCACGCCGGGCGCGAACACCTCGCGGTCGCGGCGGCGCGGCTGCGGCGGCTGGAAGGCGCGCCGGGCGTGGAAATCGCAGTAGGGCAGGCCGGTGATCTTCTTCTTGCCGCAGAAGTGGAAGTCGGCGTGTTGCGGGTCGCCGATCGGCCAGCGGCAGCAGCTCTCGGTCAGCGTCTGGATGTACTTGCGCTCGGCGGGAGCGATCACCAGTTCCTCGGCCGGCGGCGTGTAGGGCTCGGTGTCGCCCAGATAGAGCTGGCGCAGCGCCGGATTGCCGATGTTGGAGAAGCGGGGCTTCATCAGCCGCTTGGCCACCTGCGCCCGCGGACGCGGCCGGTGCGATTTCATGCGCGAGGTGGTGGCGCGGCCGGACAGGCCCAGGCGATGCACCTTGCCGATCACGGCATTGCGGGTGACCCCGCCCAGCCGTCCGGCGATCTGGCTGGCGCTCAGCCCATCGGCCCACAGCTTCTTCAAGAGTTCGACCCGCTCGTCGTTCCAGGCCATGCCCTGGTTCTCCCGATGTGCTCAACGGCGGAATCCCGCGCGACGCGCAAAATTCCGGCCTACTCCGGACAGACCTGGAAAGACCTTCGAGGCGCGCAGGCGCGCACGCGAACGCCAATAGCCAGATCGGCCGACGATCAACGCGAGACTGGAGATGACGCTGGACTAGAGACTGGACGCGTACTTCTTGAGGACTTGGCGCACGACAGCGCGCCGGTACGCGTGGCGTCCCGACAGCTACTTACTTATTGGCCGCGATTACGACGCCGCCAGCCGTCGGGAGAGGCCAAGACTACTTGGCCTCCGCGCGGGTCTCAAGCTCGGGAAGGCTATTCGACAGCTTGCGCCTGATTTGTGTGGCTTGTTCGCCACAAGCCAAATGAACAACGTGTGCATTTCGAGGAGGGCCGCACGAAATGCTTACGCGTGGCCACCGGAGCGGTCCTCGAAGGCATAGCCGGCGCCGCGCACGGTGCGGATGGGATCCGGATCGGAGCCGCGGACGAGCGCCTTGCGTAACCGCCCCACGTGCACGTCCACCGTGCGCCCATCGATGAAGGCGTCCCGGCCCCAGACGCCGTCGAGCAGCTGCTGCCGCGACAGCACGCGGCCCGAGTTCTCCATGAAGAACGCGAGCAGGCGGAACTCCGTGGGGCCCAGCCGTACCTCGCGCTCGCGGCGCATGACGCGATGCTGCGTGCGATTGAGCACGATGTCCCCCGCGCGCAGAATGTCGACGATGCGGTTGGGCGCAGAGCGCCTGAGCAGGGCCTTCACGCGCGCCACCAACTCCAGTACCGAGAAGGGCTTCACCACGTAGTCGTCGGCGCCCGTGGACAGGCCGCGCACGCGGTCCCCTTCCTCGCCGCGCGCGGTGAGCATCAGGATCGGCACGTTGCGGAGATCATCGCGCCGACGAAGCCGGCGGCAGAGCTCGATGCCGGAGAGGCCCGGCAGCATCCAGTCGAGCACGATCAGGTCGAAGCCGTCCTCGGCGACCTGCAGCTCGGCCTCCTCGCCGGTCGGGGCAACGGTGGCATGCAGGCCCTCGGCCTCCAGATTGTAGCGCACCAGCTCGGCGATGGCGGCGTCGTCCTCCACCACGAGCACGCGCGGGCCCATCTCCGTCACTGCCGACATGATCGGCTCAGTCCTTTCGGATCAGCGTCGAGCTCGTGTCGTCGCCCTTGGGCCGGTCGTCGGCGAGCGCCCGCCCGTGCACGAGGAAATACACGTTCTCCGCGATGTTGGTCGTGTGATCGCCGATGCGCTCGATGTTCTTGGCCCCGAACAGCAGGTGCGTGCACAGGCCGATGTTGCGCGGGTCCTCCATCATGTAGGTCAGGAGCTCGCGGAACAGCGAGTTGAACATTGCATCGATGCGCTCGTCGTGCCGCCACACGGCCAGCGCCTTCTCGGCATCGCGCTCGGCGAAGGCATCGAGCACGTCGTTGAGCTGCCCCATCGCCAGCTCGGTCATGTGCTTGAGCCCTGTCATGAGCGACTTGGGGTGGTTCTCGCCGGACACCGCCAGCGCGCGCTTGGCGATGTTCTTGGCGAGATCGCCGATGCGCTCCAGGTCGCCGGCGACCTTCAAGACCGTCATGATGTGGCGCAGGTCGTTGGCGACGGGCTGGCGCCGGGCGATCATGAGGATCGTCTGCTCCTGCAGGTCGCGCTCGAGCAGGTCGATGGACCGGTCGCTCGCCACCGCCGCCTCGGCCAGCTTCGGGTCGCGCCGCTCGAGCGCGTTGAAGCCCTGCGCCAGCAGCCGTTCGGCGAGGCCGCCCATCTGCGCGATCTTCTTGTCGAGCAGCTGCAGCTCCTGGTCGAACGATCTGACGATATGCTCGTGCATGGGATGCTCCTCCGGTCAGCCGGCTCGACTGCACGCGTGGGTTGGTCTGCACCGGCGCTCGGGCGCGGGGACTGGCTTCCGACAGGCCGAGCGCAGTCGGCGCGAGCACCGACAGGCGGCCGTGGAAAGGCCCGCCATTCCGGTGCTGCGATGCCGACCCGAGCGTAACCGGCGCGACGCGACGAGGAGCACGGGTAGGCCTTCCTGTATCATCGCAGCCGCTCTGTATCGCGCGCCACTCTAGTGCCGTTGCACTACGCCAATATGACATACCAACATCATGACATCATTGTCTTTTTTCGGAATCCCTAGTCGTGGGCCGGCAGGATGACCGAGAATGTCGAGCCCTCGCCGACCCTGGAGGAGATCTCCAGCTCCCCGCGGTGGCGGTTGAGGATGTGCTTGACGATGGCGAGCCCCAGGCCGGTGCCGCCCTTCTCCCGGCTCGCCGCCACGCTCACGCGGTAGAACCGCTCGGTCAGCCGCGGCAGATGCTGAGGCGCGATGCCGGGCCCGTCGTCCTTGACTGAGGCGACGAACCGCGCCGGCCGGCCCTGCCCGGCGGCCTCCCGCCGGATGCGCACCTCGATGTGTCCCCCGGGCTTGCCGTACTTGATGGCGTTCTGCACAAGGTTCTGGAACACCTGCACGATCTCGTCGCTGTCCCCGCGGATCAAGGCAGGCTGCCCAAGCCCGTGAAATTCGATCGTGGTGCCGCTGTTGCCGGCGATCGGCTGCAGCGACTGGATGACATGCGCCACCGCCTCGTTGAGGTCGACGCGCTCGGCGGGCACGAGGTGCTCGCGCATCTCCACGCGCGAGAGCGACAGGAGGTCGTCCACGAGGCGCGTCATGCGCTCCGCCTGCTCGCTCATCACCTTGAGGAAGCGCTCGCGGGCTTGCGCGTCGTCCTTGGCCGCGCCCTGCAGGGTCTCGACGAAGCCGCGCAGCGAGGCGAGCGGGGTTCTCAGCTCATGGCTGGCATTGGCGACGAAGTCGGCGCGCATGCGGGTCAGGCGGTCCTGCTCGCTCAGGTCGCGGAACGACAGCAGCAGGGTCGGCCCGTCCGTCCCAGATCGCGACGGATCGAGCGGGGCGACGCTTGCAAGCAGCCGCCGCTCCACCGGCACGCGCTCATGCAGCTCGACGGAGCACGCCGCGCCTGAGGCCAGTGCGCGGTCCACGGCCTCCAGCAGCTCGGGATCACGGCTCATGGAGGCGACATGCCCGCCGCGCCGCCGCGTGCCGAACAGGTCCTCGGCCAGGCGATTGGCGTGCACGACATAGCCCGACTGATCGAGCACCAGTGCGGGCTCCGGCACGGCGTCGACCACCATGCGCCACAGGCGGTCGCCGCCCAGCGCCGGTTGGGAGGATGCACCGGGGAAGAACGAGCCGCCCGCCTCACCTGCAGGCCACAGCGCCGCCCAAAGGGTCGCCGCGGCGAGACCCACCAGCGCGGCGCGTGCCGACAGCCCGCCCGCCAGGGTGAAGACCACGACAAGGCAGAGCATCAGGCCGAGCTCGGCCCTTCGCACGGACAGCCGCGCGAGTACCGGCTCGAGCTCCGTACCGATCCGGTGGCGGATCTCGACCCACTTCTGCCACGCGAGATGCTGCACTTCCCAAAGGCCTCCTCGCGCCCAGTCTAGCACGAGGCGAGCCGTGCCGCAGGTCCGACCGCAGCCGGGGTCATCCAGCGCCAACCTGGGAGCATCATCGACCGGGCTCCCCTCCCCTCCATGCCGGAGGCATGTCTTCGACACGATGGGGAGGGGAGCACGGGCATGCTGTGGGCGAGGCGATCTCCAGCGATTGTCGATGCGAGGACGGAGGCAGCCGGAGCGACCCCCCGCACGAGGCCACCCGCTCGCCTCAGAGCCACTACCGCACCAGGAACAGCGGGCATTCCAGCACGGAGGCCAGCGGCTTCAGGTCGCCTTCGTCCGGCACCACGAGGCCCCCGAACTGGCAGATGACGAAACCGCTGGGCATCCTGCGCAAGGCTTCGGCCACCACCGCCGCCTCGCCGCGTGCGACCTCCGCCGTCTCGATGCGCACGTCCTCGCGCGCCTCGATCACCAGGCGCGCCTGCGCCTCCATGAGGTCGAGACGCTCGGGGTCGGCAGCGATCAGCAACAGCACGATGGGGGCTTCATCGAGCGCGGCGAGCCGCTCCGCCGCCCGCAGCAGGGCCGGGATGCGCTCCGGGTCCTCGACGGCCACGACCGCGGGCCCCGTCACGCGCCGCGCCTTGGGGCCCACCATGACGAGCCCGGTCGCTCCGGAGATCTCGACGAGCACCTGTCTCAGCAGCCCCCCGTTGCTGGCGGCGAACGGCTCGGCGAAGGCGACCACGTTCCACGGCCCCGTCTCCGCGCACGCCACTGACAAGGCCCTCAGCGGCTCGTCGCGCACCACGCGCGAGCGCAGCGGCACCTCGGCGCGCCGTGCCAGCAGCTCGATTTCGCGCCGCGCGGCCTGGGCCGCGAGGCGCAGGTCGCGCGCCATCGCCGTCGACGAGACCGGCCGGCTTCTGCGCCCCGTCAACGACACCTCGCGCACGAACTCGTAAGCCGCGCAGTCGAACAGCTGCTTGTCCTCGATGAAGATGCTCTCGATCTCCGACTGGAACGCGCGAGCGACGCGCACCGCCGCCTCGAGCGCCACGGTGTTGGGATGCACCGACCCCATCTGCAGCACCACGCGGCCCTGGTTCTCGCCGATCTCGGCGACGTGCGCGATCATTCCTTGTCTCCACCGTCGGCTCCATTGCCGGAGCCCTTGGCGAAGCTGCGTGAGCGCTCGGCGAAGGTCCTCAGCTTGTCCTCCACGAGGCGGTTGATGGTGCCCGCCGGGAAGCGCCCCTCCGGGCCGCGCTCGCCGGCCTTGACGCCGGTCAGGATCTCGATGCCTTCATCAATGGTGGCGACAGGATAGACCGCAAACTGGCCGTGCCGCACGGCCTCCACCACGTCCTCCCGCAGCATCAGGTGCTGGACATTCGACTTGGGGATCAGCACGCCCTGCTGCTCGTTGAGCCCCCGAGCGCGGCAGATGTCGAAGAAGCCCTCGATCTTCTCGTTCACGCCGCCGATCGCCTGCACCTCGCCCCACTGGTTGACCGATCCGGTCACCGCCAGCGACTGCCGGATGGGCTGGTCCGACAGCGCCGAGATCAGGGCATAGAGCTCCGCCGAGGATGCGCTGTCCCCCTCGACCCCGCCATAGGACTGCTCGAACACCAGGCTTGCGGCCAGCGCCAGCGGTACGTCGAGCGCATAGCGGCCGGCGAGGAAGCCCCAGAGGATCATCACGCCCTTGGAATGCAGCGGGCCGCCCAGCTTCACCTCGCGCTCGATGTCGGTGACGCGGCCGGCGCCCACGCGCACGCGCGCGGTGATCCGGCTCGGCCGGCCGAAGGCGAAGGCGCCGAGCTGGATCACCGAGAGCCCGTTGATCTGGCCAACGGTCGCGCCCTCCGTGTCGACCAGCACGACGCCGCGCTCGATCGTCTCCTGCGCCCGGTCGCGCAGCCGGTCGGCGCGCTGGATCTGCTCCTCGATGGCGCGGGCGACGTCCTGCCGGGTCGTCACTTTGCGCTTGGCCTGGCCCGACCAATAGTCCGCCTCGCGCACGATGTCGGCGATGCGGCCGATCTCGATCGTCAGCTTCTCGCGGTCGTCCGCCAGCCTTGCCCCTTCCTCGATGAGGCGCGCCACGCCCGCGGCATCGAAGGGCTTCAGCCCATGCTCCTTGACGATGGAGGCAATGAGCTTCGCATAGGCGAGGTCGTTCTCCGACGAGCGGACGATGCTGTCGTCGAAGTCCGCCTGCACCTTGAACAGGCGCCCGAAGTCCGGATCGAGGGCGGCGAGCATGTAATAGAGCTCGCGGTCCCCGAACAGCACGACCCGCAGATCGAGGGGAATCGGCTCCGGGTCCAGGGATTGCGTGGACACCAGGCTGAAGCCCGCCACCTCGCCCGGCTGCTCGATGCGGATCTCGCGGGCCTTGATGGCGCGCTTCAAGGCCTCCCAGGCGAACGGGGAGAGCAGCACCTTGCGGGCGTCGAGCAGCAGGTAGCCGCCGTTGGCGCGGTGCAGGGCTCCGGGTTTGATCAGTAGGAAGTCCGTGACGAGCGTGCCCATCTGGGCGATGTGCTCGATGCGGCCGATGAGATTGCCGTGGGTAGGGTTGATCTCCTCGGCGAGCGGCGCCCCCGCGGGCGCGCCCTCGCCGCTGGACACCATCACATTCACCATGTATCGGCGGAAGCGGACGTCCCGGGCCGTGTCCACGGGCTGTCGGACGATGGCGTTCTCTTCCTCGCCGGTCGTCAGGAACAGCGCGACGTTGCGCGTCAGGTCGCGCCCGGCAGCCCGGATGTACTCGATCGCGGCCGGAACATCCGAGAACGACCCCAGGAGATCGTCCAGCGCCTCGTCGACGGCGTTTTTGGCCACCTCCTCGTTGAGCTCGCTGAGATCGGCGCGCCGCTTCTTGTCGGCCTTCGGCATGCGCTCGAGGATCGCGGCCAGCTCCTTTTGCAGGGTCTCGATCTTGTTCTCGACGTCCTTGCGCATGGCCTCGGGGAGCGCATTGAAGACCTCGGGCTTGACGACCTTGCCCTCGTGCATCGGCGCCATGGTGAAGCCGGTCGGCGTGCGCAGGATCGCGATGTTCTGGGCCTGGGCCTTGGCGTTGAGCGCTTCGAGGGCCTCTTCCTGCCCGGACCTGAACTGCTCGTCGATGGCGCGGCGGCGCACCTGATAGTCCTCGCCCTCGAACAGGGCAGGCAGCACGCTTCTGAGCTCGTCCAGGGCGGCCACCATGCCCTTGGCGAGTGCGCGGCCGCGCCCGCTCGGCAGCTGCAGTGCCCGCGGCCGGTTGGGAGTGTCGAAGTTGTAGACATACACCCAGTCGGGCGGGGCGGGCGCGTCCGCCGCCTTGGGTCCGAGGTGGGCCTTGACGGCGGTGGTCTTGCCGGAGGCCGCCGGCCCGAGCACGAAGATGTTGTAGTCGGGGCTCTTGATGTTGGCGCCGAACTGGATGGCCTTCAGCGCACGGTCCTGGCCGATCAGCCCGGCGATCGGCTCGAGCTCCTCGGTGGTTTTGAAGGCGAGCGAGGCAGGATCGACGGTCCGCCGCAGCTCGGTATGCTCGAGCGGCTGCGGACGCGCCGCCACGGTCGTCACTTGCCCTTGGGTTGCGGGCGCGGGATTGTCATATTGTGCACGCTTGAAGAACGCCATGACCCACCCGGTTGCTGTGCCGGTCGGGACAATAGGCGCCGACCGCGCCGAAGAAAAGGCCGGTGCAGACACGCCGGCAACGCGCTCGGATGCGCCGTCGCCGGCCCCGTTGCCTCCAAGGAAATCCGCCCGATGGAGATGATGCCCGCCCAGTCCACCGACTTCCGAGATGGCCGCCAGTCACCCGGCGCATTCGCCATCTTCCGCGGCGTCGGCAGGCTGCTCAAGGCTCACGGACTGGCGGTCGTGGGTGAAGTCGCCCTGGCGAACGGGCGCCGGGCGGACGTGGCCGCGGTGGCCGCCGACGGCGAGATCTGGATCATCGAGATCAAGTCGTGCCTGGAGGACTTCCGTAGCGATCAGAAGTGGCCGGAGTATCGCGAGTTCTGCGATCGCCTGTTCTTTGCCGTGGCACCCGATTTCCCGACTGCCGTCCTGCCGCCCGACACCGGCCTCATCATCGCTGACCGCTACGGCGGCGAGATCGCGCGAGCCGCTCCCGTGCACAAGCTCCCCGGTGCGCGCCGCAAGGCCATGACGCTGCGCGTGCTCCGCACGGGCGCGTTCAGGCTGCAAGGCATGATCGATCCCGAGCTCGGGATCGAAAGCCCGCCGGGCGGATAGGCCAGCATCCGAGCTCGGAAGGCCCCTGCGTCAGGTCCCCATCGAAACGGTCGCGCTCCGGCGCAGGTCGCCATTCACGCCGGAGCCGGCGAGGCGGGGAAGTTGATGTCGACGAGGATGATCAGAAGCAGCGCGAGCATGGTCAGGACAAAGATGGCGATCATGGCCTTCCCCGGACTGTCGGGGCGCAGCAGATCCTGCCATCGGATGGGTGGAAGGCGATTGTCCATGGAGCGGCGCAAGCTCCGTAACCTCCGGCTCATGAACAACGCCAGTCCGCGCCGGGCGTTCCACCAATGCCCTGCCGAAATCTCTTAAGGGAAACGATTGGGTTATCCGATACCCATGCTGCGCTTGCCTGAAGGCGCACCGCGGCGCCTACGCCGGCTCGGCAGGCGCAGCCGGTAGCGATTGCTCCGCCGGCGTGGAAGGGCGAGGCGAGCCGCGCGCGTCCGGCTAGCCGGGTCGTGCGCTTAACCACATCGAACGGCCGCCAGCTCGCCCAGTGCCGATCCCGCGGGCTCGAAGCTCCGCGGCCGGAAGTCATGCGGCATTCAGTTTGCGGCCGTAATCTTGTGCCTCCGGGAACAGCGTCCGGCCATCGCCGATGCATATTCATGAAGAGCCAGCGAAGGGGTTGCAGCGTCGACGCCGCCCCTGCTACCAGCCGCAATCGGCGGAACGGGAAGGGTGATTCCCGCCGACGCGGTTCTTTGGTATCGTGGTCGGTCAGCTGGCTCGACGTGGAGGAACGTCTTGGACAGCCGCTTGGGTCTTCCGATCAGTACCGTTCTTGACGGGAGCTACCGCATCACGCGCGTGGTGGGCTCGGGCGGCTTCGGCATCACCTACGAGGCGGAGGATATCAACCTCGCCACCCAGGTGGCCATCAAGGAATACTACCCCTTCGACTTCGGCGACCGCGACGCCACCATGAGCGTCAAGCCCAAGTCGGACCGCCATCGGCAGACCTTCGACTGGGGCCGCTCCAACTTCCTCCAGGAAGCGCGCACCCTCGCGCGTTTCGAGCATCCGAGCATCGTGCGCGTCACGCGTGTGTTCGAGGCCAACTCCACCGCCTACATGGTGATGCGCTTCGAGCAGGGGCAGAGCTTCGAGAATTGGCTTGCCAACCTGGGCCGGCCGCCCACGCAGGACGAGCTCGACGCCATCGTCGCGCCGCTCCTGGGCGCGCTGGAGATGATGCACGCGGCCAATTTCCTGCACCGTGACATCGCGCCGGACAACATCATCGTGCGCGACGACGGCAGCCCTGTGCTGCTCGACTTCGGCGCCGCGCGTCGCGCGGTCGCCGAGATGAGCCGCACCATGACGGGCATCGTCAAGGCCGGCTACTCGCCGCACGAGCAGTATTCCTCCGACAGCCGCCTGCAGGGTCCCTGGTCGGACCTCTACGCGCTCGGCGGCACGCTCTACCGGGCCGTCACGGGTCATCCGCCCGAGGAGGCCACGCTGCGCGTGGACGAGGACCACATGCCCTCCGCCGTGCAGGGGGCGTGGAAGAACAGGTACAGGCACGGCTTCCTCGTCGGCGTCGACGCCTGCCTCAAGGTGCGGCATTCGGAGCGGCCGCGCTCGGTGGCCCAGCTGCGGCCAATGCTGCTGGGCAAGGGCGGCGTGTCCAAGCCGCGTCTCGAGCGCCTGGTGGAGGCCTTCAAGTCGCCGAGCCGGCCGCAGACGCCGTCCAGGCCCCCGAGCCGGCCGCCCCAGTCGGGGCGCACGCGGCGGACCGGCACTCCCTTCCCTGAGCCGGCTGCGACGCGGCGCTGGCCCGCCGTCGCCGCGGCCGTCGTCGCGGTGCTGGGTGGCGCCTACGGCGGCTACGAGTTCACGCGCTGGCAGCCCGACAGCGAGATCGAGCTGCGCCGAAGGGCCATCGAGGCCCAGCGGCAGGCCGACGCGGCGGAGGCCAAGCGCAAGGCCGACGAGGACGCCGCCGCCAAGGCCAAAGCGCTCGCCGAGGCCGAGACGAAGCGCCAGGAGGAGGCAAGGCTCGCCGAGGAGCGCGCGCGGCGCGCAGCGGAGGCCAAGCGCCTGGCGGACGCGGCCGCCGCGGCGGAGGCCAAGCGCAAGGCTGACGAGGAGGCCCTGGCCCGGCGCCGGCAGGAGGAGCAGGCGGCCGAGCGCGCCAGGCAGCAGGAGGCGGAGGCCCGGCGCGTGGCCGAGGAGCGGGCCAAGCAGGAAGCGGAGACCAAGCGTCAGGCCGAGGCCGCAGCAGCCAAGAAGAAGGCCGACGAGGAGGCCCAGGCCCGGCGCGAGGCAGCCGCTAAGAAGAAGGCCGACGAGGAGGCTCAGGCGCGCCGCGAGGCTGAGGCCAAACGTCTGGCAGAAGCAGCCGCCAGGAAGAAGGCCGAGGAGGAGGCTCAGGCGCGCCGCGAGCAGGAGGAGCGGATTGCCGCCGAGAAGAAGGCGGCGGCCGAGCGTGCCCGGCAGGAGGCCGAGGCGGCCGCCGCAGCCCGGAGGGCGGAGGAGGAGCGCATTGCTGCGGAGAAGCGCGAGGCCGAGGCTGCCGCACGGAAAGCGGAAGAGGAGCAGAGGCGGATCGCCTCGCTCGAGCCGGGCAAGGCCGAGGAGGGCACGGCCTCGGTCACCCTCAATGCCGAGGAGCGCGCCACGTTCGTCCGGCGCGTGCAGGAGGTGCTGAAGACCAGTCACTGCTACGATGGCGCCGTCAACGGCAACAGCAGCAGCGACGCCCAGAAGGGGCTCGACCGCTTCGTCGAAAGTGCCCGCAAGAAGGGCAGCGAGAAGCCGGCCCGCATCGAGCTTGCCAAGGCGACGGCGGGCGATTTCGACTCCTGGCTGCGCGATGCCGATGGCGTCAAGGGCGACCTCTGCGCCAAGCCGAAGCCTCCGGCGCCGGCTCGCGAGCGCGTGCGCGAGACTTCGCGGCCTTCTCCGCCGCGGCATACCTCCTCCGGCCGGTCATATTCGGGCGGAGGTGGCGGCGGAGGCGGTGGCGGCGGTCCAATTCAAGGTGTAAGGTAGTCTGACGAATGAGCCTGGGGCCCCCCCGAAGGTCAAGGGCCTGCGGCTTTCGGTGAACCAGCCGGACCTTCGTAGGAATGCCCTCGGCCGGCAGCGGCAGGCGGGCACAGAACGAGATGGAATGGAGGTCTTCGATGCTCATCCGGTTCGGCCGGAAGGCCCTGATCGCGGGGCTCGTCACCGCGGGCGTGTCGATGCCCGCGCTCGCCGCTGACGCCGATACGATCGGCGCCGGAGCAACGGTGCCGGATCAGACGGTGGTGGTCGCCTCCTCGGCGGCGAGTGGCCCCGTCCTCGACCGGCAATCGCTCGGCACCGAGAAGGATGTGGAGCAGGTCGCCGTGGTGGGCGGCAGCGAGCCGACGCGCAGCCTCAGCAACCTGGCCGCCCTGAAGCGGGCCCGCGCCGCCCGGGCTTCGGGAGGGTACGCCGGCGGCGGCTACCGCCCGTCCGGCGGTCACGCCCTCATTCTTGGCGTGCGGTTCTAGGCCTCACTGGTCCAAGGGTCAAAGTCGGGCTTCGGCAGCCGCTGTCCGGCTGCTGGCCTGCCTGTTTTCCCGGGGCCCGTGCCGTCAGCGGCGCGGGCCATTTTGTCGGCCGGCGTCATCTGCGCGCACGTACAGGGCCGGTCCTCGTTGGCCGCCCAGCGCGAGCCCTCATACCATGAGCGTAAGTTTCGACCCGCCACCGGGTATGTCACGGCGCACGCTTCGCCCCCGCGCTGAGCCCGTCGAAGCACGACGGGCCTGCGTGCTCTCATCTCCGGCCCTGGACGCGGGCGGTGCCCATCGCGTGCGCATCGTCCCGGCGTAAGCCGCCGGCTCGGCGATTACTTCAGCGGCAGCGTCTCTCTCGGCGCATTGAAGTGATAGTTCACGCCGATGCGCACGTTGTCGCCTCGCGCTGAGGCGTCGACGAGCAGGCCGTTGTCGACGACGTACCTCTCCTTGCCGAGATCGAAGTGCATGTATTCGGCCTTGGCGGACCACCTGTCGGTGAGTGCGAACTCCATGCCGCCGCCAGCCGTCCAGCCGGTCATCCACTTTGTCTCGCCGTTGACGGGCGGCACCAGCATGGGCACGCCCGTCAGGAAGAGGGGCGCGGTGCTGGTGTTGGTCGAGGTCCGAACCGACGCTTCGCCGGCGGCAAAGCCGCCCTTGGCGTAGAACAGGGCCCGACCCCAGGTATAGCCGAGCCGCCCGGTCAAAGAGGCCAGCCGTTCCACCTCGGCCTCGCAGGTGAAGAAGAACGCGTTGGGGCAGGACGTGCCACCGTTGGCGTTGGAGAACCCGTAGTCACCCTCCGCACCGACGACGATCCGTCCGATCTGCAGGTTGTAACCGGCCTGGCCGCCGGCAAGGTAGCCGCCGAAAGCCGGGTCGACGGTCGCACCGGCCAGATAATGCCAATGCTCCTCGCCCTGTGTTCTGCCGGCAAAGCCGCCCAGGTAGGGGCCGGTCCAATTATAGGTGTCCCACGCCGCGATCGCCGGGCCGTCCTTGATGCTGCCGCGCCCGGGCGGAGGCGTGAACTGGTAGCGCAGGCCGGCGTTGACACTCCAGCCCTCGATGTTCTCGCCCGTGCGATAGTCGACACGCCCGTACCCGAGCCACCCGGTATTACCGAGAACGGCGGCTGTGCCGAGGCCGAACTGCGCGTACGTCCCCACACGGCTGGTCTTGATCGTCGCGGTGCCATCATCCGCCGACGTAAAGCCGCCACCCGGGATCGACGCGAAGCTCGTCGACACGTTCGTCGTCACGTCACCTTTGAACTCGTGGAACACGCTCGCTGTCGCGAACGGCTGCCACGTGACCATCCCGCTCTGGAAGGTCGTCCCGGCGCTCACGCTGACGCGCCCCAGCAGGCTCTCGATGTCGTCGATCTGTACGGTGCCGGGTGCGCCAAGCCCCGGTCCGCTCAAGATATAGGTGCCCGAGACGTTCAGCGGGTCCAGCTTCACGCGGGACCAGATCCCGCCGATGGACGGTTCGATGAACCAGTTGTTGTGCAGCGGGATATTGTAGGAGGCGTTGCCCGTCAGCGAGAAGCCCGTTCCATTGAAGCTTTGCGAGAACAAGCCGTTCGATGGGTCAGACAGATTGTTCTCGTAGAAGTCCCAGCGCGCCTGTCCGTCAACCGCAAGGTTGCCCTTGGTGAAGGCGGTGTAGACGCCGGCGAACGGCACCTGGAAGTTGCCCTTGAAGCTGCCGAATGTCTTGTCCTTCGCGTCGGCCTCGAAGTAGCCGGCGGTGACGCCAACGTGCCAGTTGGCACCGCTGCCGCCGCTGTTGAGAATGGAGATGTCATGCCCGACCTGGAAACCCCAGAAGTCGGCCTGGGTCTTGGTCTCGCAGGTCGATGAGCCGGTGCCGGGAAAGCCGACGATGGGCGAGGTCTGCGTGGTCACGCCAGTATTCTGGTTCTCGACGCTGCCGCCGATGACGCGTCCCCAGGCGCCCCCGCCCTGCTGATCCGGGCGGGGGCCGCCCGGGGAGCTGACGAAAGCGCTGGTGTTCGTCAGGAAGGCCGTGTTGGCTGCGGCGATGGTGGAGACGATGGAGCTCAGGGCGCCGCCCTGTCCTAACGGGATGAACAGGCTTGCGGCGGTATTGCCGGTGCACTGCGCCCATGCGCCAGCGGAGCCCAGGAGTGTGCCTGAAAGCACGGCTACACCCGCCAGAGCGCCCTTGCGCCCTTGGCCTCCGGCACGTGCCGCGGCCCCTCTACGCGACCAAGAACGCAACATGCAATACTCCCCAATGCTTCGCGCGCCGAGCAAAGACGCACCCCAATGCCTTTGCGAAGTTCGCTATCCTTAGCGGGACGGAGAGGTATCGCACAACCGACTGTCTGCTCGCGGCGCAGCCTTTGGGGTCCGCTAGTGTCGCCCCTGCAACAGGCCGGGCTCGCCGGCCCAACAAAAAAGAAGCCCCGGAGACCAGCCCCGGGGCCAAAGCTTCAGAAAAGTGTGACGCAGGCGCTACTTGAGCGGCCGCGGCTCGGGCTCCCGGTGGAGGTGGTAGTTCACGCCGATCCGCACCGTGTTGCCCTGCGTCGACGTGTTGACCACCAGGCCGTTGTCGATTTGGAAGCGCTCGTCGCCGAGGTCGTAATACATATACTCGGCCTTGGCGGACCAGCGGTCCGTGAGGGCGAACTCCATGCCACCGCCGATCGTCCAGCCGGTCAGCCACTTGGACTCGCCGTTCACCGGGGTGCCCGAGGGCGGCACGGCCGCACCGGTGTTCTGCGAGGTTTGCGCCGTGACGTCCCCGAACGCCACGCCACCCTTGGCGTAGAACAGCGCCCGGCCCCAGGTCACGCCGGCTCGCGCGGTCAACGATCCGAGCCTGTCGGCGTCCGCTTGGCAACTGAAGAAGAACTGGTTGGGACAGGACACGCCGCCCCTGGCGTTCATGAACCCGTAGTCGCCCTCGATACCCATTACATAACGGCCGATCTGGTAGTTGTAGCCGGCCTGGCCGCCGAACATGTAGCCACTGAAGTCCGGATCAACCGTCGCGCCGCTGCCCGCGTAGCGCCAGTCCTCGTCACCCCAGAAGCTGCCGATGTAGCCGCCGATATAGGGGCCCGTCCAATTGTAGCCGTAGATGGCCGGGCCGGGACCGTCCTTGATGCTGCCGCGGGTGGCCACCGGCGTGAATTGATACCTGAGGCCGGCATTGACGCTCCAGCTCTCGATAACGTCACCAATCCGGTAGTCGACGCGGCCGTAGCCGAGCCAGCCGGTGTTGCCGAGCACGGCGGCGGTTCCCAAGGCGAACTGCCCGTAGGTGCCGATGCCGCCCTTGGAGGTGGTCGTGAGCACCGCGCCGTCGATGGCGGGATTGCCCGTGCCGGCCTCGACCGAGCGCGCCGTCACGTCGCCGGCGAACTCATGGAATACACTCGCCGTGAAGAACGGCTGCCACGTCACCTGCCCGTGCGAGAAGCTGGTGCCGACGCTGACGCTGGCGCGACCGAGGAAGCTGTCGATATCGTCGACCGTCACCGTGCCGCGCGCAAACGGGCCGCCGGCGCTGACGAGGCCGGGCACGTTGAGCGGATCGATCTCCACGTGGGAGTAGACGCCGCCGATCGAGGGTTCGATGAACCAGTTGTTGTGCAACGGAATATTGTAGGCGGCGTTGCCCGTCACCGAGAAGCCGCGCGCATCGAGCCGCTGGCCCTGCAGGCCGTTGGCCGGATCCGTCAGGGTGTTCTGGTAGAAGTCCCAGCGGACCTGGCCGTCGAGGGCGAGGTTGCCCTTGGTATAGGCCGTGTAGAGGCCGACGAACGGAACCCGCGAGCTCTCCTCGAACGTGCCCGCAGGCGTGGTCAGCGGAGTGCCGGGAAAATTCGGGTTCGTGTAGGCGCCGCCGGGTGTGGTGTCCTTGGTCCGGGCCTGAAGGAAGCCGGCCGTCACGCCGAAATGCCAGTTGGCGCCGCTGCCGCCGTTGTTCAGCACGGAGATGTCGTGGCCAACCTGATAACCCCAGTAGTCCTGACGTGTGCTCGTGTCGCAGTGTTGCGTCCCAGTCGCGGGCCCGCCCGGGGTTACAAGGGTGGCCGTGCTGGTGGTGTTGGTGTCGGCCGTTCCGGCAATCACGCGGCCCCACGCTCCGCCGCCCTGCTGATCCGGCTGCGGGCTGCCCGGCGCGCTGACGAAGGCGCTGGTGCTGGTCAGGAAGGCCGTGTTGACCGTGTTGATGGTCGACGTGAGCGCGCTGAGCGACGAGCCCGTGCCGAGCGGCAGCAGGTTCTGTGCCGGCGTGGGTACGCCGCCGATGATGCCGATGAAGCTGAAGTTGTCGGTGCACTGGGCGTCGGCACGCGTGGAGCCAAGGGCCCCCAGGACCAGCGCCGCGCTGCCCAGGATCGCGACCCTGCGCATCATGGGGCGGCGAGGAACGAAGCTCATCAGTTGCCTCCGTGGAATTGGCTGAACGCAATGCCGGACGCAACTAGAACGCTACTCCTCACCCCCTGCCGCGCTTACACCGTGCGCGAATTCACGTCTTACCGGGGCGCCCACGAGGGTTCCCGGTGAATCATCGGGTACCGTACCTGATAACCCCTAAACACGGATGCTCATTGTCCATCTTCCGCCCATACAGGCGGTGGTTTTCGGGGTGGACGTGCCTGCCCTGCAACACTCGCGAGCCCAGGGCGCCGGGCTCCCCCCTCCCCTTGCGGGGGGTGGGGGTAGGGGTGCCTCGGGGGCGGTTACCTTTTCCGTTGCAGCTTCGCCGCGGGTGCGCCCGCTAACGGATGGCCCGCTTGCGCAGCAGGGCACGGTCGGCTGCCTGGCCGCCGCGCTGCACCCTGAAGCGCACGCACATCTGCTGCTGGGCAGCGGTGGACTTGCCGAGACTGATCAGTCCGGATTGATCGAGCGGCAACTCGTCCCGGCGGAGCACGACCTCGGGCATGCCCTGCATCTGCACGTACGTGCCGTTGAGGCTCTGATCAATGAGGAGGAACCGGTCGCGGCGATACTCGATGCGGGCGTGCATGCGCGAGGCCAGGGGGTCGGGCACGACGAACTCGTTCTCCGGCCCCCGGCCCATGTGCAGCACGCTGCGGCTGCTGCTGAGCTCCACGGTCATGCTGCCGAAGGTCGCCGTCAGGCGCAGGTTCTCCGGCTTCGCCTCGACGGTGGAGAAATCTTTCACCTGCGTCAGGTTCTCCCGCTCCCAGATGACCTCGTAGAGCTCGACGGGGTCCCTCTTGCCCTTCACCTGGGTGCTGCCGACGAAGCGGACGTTGGCCGAGATGTCGCGCGGCAGCTTGCGCACGGTCTGCTTGGCCACCAGGATCTGGCCAGGCTTGGCGTGAGCCACGACGCGCGCGGCGACGTTCACCGTGTCGCCGAACACGTCGGCGGCGTGCGAGATGACGGGGCCGCTGTGGAAGCCCACGCGGATCGCCATCGAGCGCACGCCCATGTCCTCGCGGGTCACGGCCTGCTGGACCGAGCGCTGCATGTCCACCGCCGCCAGCGCCGCGTCGCGGGCGGTGGAGAAGGTGCACATCACCTCGTCGCCGATGGTCTTGATGATGGTGCCGAGGTGGCGCGTGGCGGATTGCGAGAGGATGGCAAGCATCTTGGCGATGATCGCCTGGGCGCGCGCGTTGCCGAGCGTCTCGTAGAGCTGGGTGCTGCCGCAGACATCGACGAACAGGATGGTGCAGGGCAGGCCGGTCCGCTGAAACTGGGAAGTCTGCGATGTCATAGAGAAACCAGAGCTCCAACCCGGTGCGATGGACCGCTCACGTGGATCCTATGTTATTGCCATTACAGCAAGGAGAAAGGGGCAAATCAATCCTACCCGCGCCCTCCGGAGCGGAGGGCTCGGCCAGCATGTGGTGCCGGCCAATCGTGGCGCCGTGATGGCCCCCTTTTCAGGCCTGGATGCTCTCCGTCATCCGCGACAGAGCGGCAATGTCCCGCACGGTAACGGCCCGCCCGCCGCCCGTGTCGATCACCCCGGCCGTGCGCAAATGTTTGAGCTGGCGGCTTACCGTCTCGATGCGAAGTCCGAGATAGTCCGCCATTTCCGTCCGCGATAGCGGCAGGTCCAGGCGCACCGGCTGCGGCTGGGCAGCCTCCTGGCCGTTGCCGGCGTGCAGGCGCTGGGCGATGTGCAGAATCAGCGCCGCCACCTTCTCGCCGGCGCTCTTGCGCCCGAGCAGCAGCATCCACTCCCGGGCCGCGTCGACCTCGTCGAGCGTCCGCTCCAGGAAGAGCTGCTTGAGGCTCGCCTGCTCGTGCATCAGCTCCTCGAACTGCCGCCGGTTGAAGCAGCACAGCTCGACGGCCGTGGCGGCCTCCGCCGCATAGGGGCTCGACGCCGCGAACGGACGTCCCAGGAAGTCGGCGGGAAACAGCAGTCCCACGATCTGCTGGCGTCCGTCGGGGAGGGTCTTCGTCAGCTTGACCACCCCCGACACCACCTGGGCGCACCAGCTCTCCGCCGGATCGACGCCCGTGATCAGCCGCCCGGACGGGTAGCGCTTGCGGTAGGAGAGCCGCCGCAGCCGCGCCAGCTGCTCGGTCGAGAGCGCCCGGCAAAGGGCCCGGCTCCTGATAGGGCAATCGGTGCAGGGGTCTCGTCTGGCCACGGCGGTAGCGGCTCTCAGCGGCGCATCGTGTCCTTGCACTCTCGGCGCAATCGGCCGCAGCTTCGTTTGATCGGGATCAACCGGTCGCTGCTGCATTCGGGCACACTCGCTGGCCAACGAGGGGGTGCTGCCATGATCGTTCGCGACGCCCATCTGCGTTTTCTCGGCCTGCGCCAGCAGACGCTCCGTGCCCGACGCAGCTGCCGCTCCGTTTCCCGGCCCGGTGTCTCGGCCCCGAGCGAGCCGCTGCGTGAAGCTGCCATTGCCGAGGCTGGCTTGCGCTCGCTTGATTGCTGCCATCCCGCTCCCAGCGAGCTCTTGCCGCACCACCGCGGTGGCCGCCGCACGGATGCCGGCCGATGCCCTGCCGAGCTCTGACCCTTCCTGACCCTTATGACATATAGGTGCATCGCGCCACGGCGCGCGTGCGACATGCCGGAGCACCCCCGTGGCCGGCGCCTCGAGGTGGCTTGGAGGCCGCATCGTCCCCTCGCCGGGAGACGTGCCTGCGCCGGGCGAATCCCGTAGCGTGCGCGCCATGCGCATGAATTCGATTCGCATCATCGGCATCGACCCGGGGCTGCGCCGGACGGGCTGGGGCGTCGTCGAGGCGGACGGCGTGCGCCTTGCCTACGTCGCCAGCGGCCTCATCACTTCGGATGCCGAGGCCGACCTCGCCTATCGCCTGCGCGAGCTCTACGAGGGGCTCGTTGGTGTCATCGCCGCCTTCGCGCCGCAGGAGGCCGCAGTCGAGGAGACATTCGTTAACAAGGACGCCCGGGCCACCCTCAAGCTCGGCCAGGCCCGAGGCATGGCGCTGCTGGCGCCGGCCTGCAGGGGCCTGCGGGTTGCCGAATACCCGCCCAACGTAGTCAAGAAGACGGTGACCGGCACCGGGCACGGCGAGAAGCGCCAGATCGCGGCCATGATCGGCTTCCTGCTGCCGAAGGCCCGCTTCGACAGTGCCGATGAGGCCGATGCGCTGGCCATTGCTATCTGTCACGCCAGCCACCGCCAGAGCGCGCGGGCGATCGCCGCGCAGATGGCACCGCGCTGAGCCCTGCCCGGCACAAGCCGGCGCGATCCTCCATTGCGAACTCCGGCGCCATGGTACCCGTCGCGGCTGGCGCTTCTGCGATATGGTGTCGGCGAGAGGTCGGACCCCTGCTCGCCAAAAGGACCGCCATGCAAATCGTGCTCTGCAACGAAGTGATCCGGCAACTCGACTTCGCACACCAGTGTGCGTTCGCGCGGGCCGTGGGCTACGACGGCCTTGAGATCGCTCCCTTCACTCTGGGCGCGGAGCCGCACCTCCTGCCGGCTGCTCGGCGCGCGGAGCTGCGCAGGGCCGCCGCCGATGCCGGCATCGCCATTACCGGCCTGCACTACCTCCTGATTGTGCCCGAGGGCCTGTCGATCACGGCGCGCGATGCCGGCGGGCGCGGCCGCACCGTCGACGTCATGCGACGGCTGTGCGGCCTCGCCCACGACCTGGGTGCCCGCATGCTCGTGCACGGGTCTCCGGCCCAGCGCCGCCTCGCACCCCGGGAGGAGGCCGAGGGCCGCCAATGGGGCGCCGAGTGCTTCGCCGCCGTCGCCGACGCCGCAGCTGCTGCGGGCGTCACCTACTGCATCGAGCCGCTTGCGGCGCCCGAGGCCGACTTCATCAACACAGTGGCGGAGGCCGCGGCCATCGTACGGGCCGTCGGCAGCCCGGCACTCAGAGCTATGGTCGACTGCTCCGCTGCTGCTCGCGCCGAGGCGCAGTCGATCCCGGAGCTGCTGCGCACCTGGTTGCCCACGGGCGTTCTTGCCCACATGCATCTCAATGATCCCAACCGCCGCGGCCCCGGCGAGGGCACGCTCGCCTTCGCGCCCATCCTGCGCGCCCTGTCCGAGGGCGGATATTCCGGCATGGCCGCGGTCGAGCCTTTCGTCTACGAGCCCGACGGCCCTGCCTGCGCGGCGCGTGCCATCGGCTACGTGCGGGGACTGATGGAGGCCCAGCCCTCCCTCTCCCCGTTGCCTCTTCCGGCAGCGGAAAGAGGGCCAGGGTGAGGAGCGGCCAAAGACGCCGGAGCCAGCTTCCTGCCTCGCCCTCGCCCTCTCCCCACTGAAGAGTGAGGAGGGGAACAGGTCAGTATCCCTCCGCGCGGTCTCGATTGACACCATGCTGGGCCTATCCGTAACTGGCCGGGCCGGAAGAACAGGGAGGATGTGCATGAGCGTGCGGCGGCTGGGCATCGTCATGAACGGCGTGACGGGGCGCATGGGCACGAACCAGCATGTCGCCCGCTCGATTGTGGCCATCCGTGCCCAGGGCGGCGTCACGCTCTCGAACGGCGACCGCGTCATGCCCGATCCCATCCTCGTCGGGCGCAACAAGGAGAAGCTCAGCCAGCTCGCCAAGGCCAATGGCATCACGCGCGTAACCACCGACCTCGATGCCGCGCTCGCCGACAAGAACGACGCGGTGTTCTTCGACACGGCCACCACGCAGATGCGCCCCGCGCTGCTCGCCAAGGCGATCGCCGCCGGCAAGCACATCTATTGCGAGAAGCCGGTCGCCACCGGCCTCGAGGAGGCGCTCGCGATCGCGCGCAAGGCCAAGGCGGCCGGCATCCGCCACGGCGTGGTGCAGGACAAGCTGTTCCTGCCGGGCTTGCGAAAGCTCAAGATGCTGATCGACTCGGGCTTCTTCGGCCGCATCCTCGCCGTGCGCGGCGAGTTCGGCTACTGGGTGTTCGAGGGCGATCTGCAGCCCGCCCAGCGCCCGTCCTGGAACTATCGCGCCGAGGACGGCGGCGGCATGATCCTCGACATGCTCTGCCACTGGCGCTACGTGCTCGACAACACCTTCGGCAACGTGCGCTCGGTCTCCTGCCTCGGCGCCACGCACATCCCCGAGCGGATCGACGAGGCCGGCAAGCGCTACAAGGCCACCGCCGACGACGCTGCCTACGCCACCTTCCAGCTCGACGGCGGCATCATCGCCCATTTCAACTGCTCCTGGGCCACGCGCGTGCGCCGCGACGACCTGCTCACGCTGCATGTCGACGGCACGCACGGCTCGGCAGTCGCCGGCCTGCAGGAGGTCGTCACCCAGCAGCGCATGGCGACGCCTAAGCCCGTCTGGAACCCCGACGTCAAGCAGCCGATCGACTTCTACGCGGGCTGGCAGCCGGTGCCGGACACGCAGGCCTACGACAACGGCTTCAAGCTGCAGTGGGAGGCCTTCATGCGCCACGTCGTCGAAGGCGCGCCCTACAAGTGGGACTTGGTCGAGGGCGCCAAGGGCGTGCAACTCGTCGAGTGTGCGCTCCGCAGCTGGAAGGAGCGCCGCTGGATCGACGTGCCGGAGCTGAACGTTTGAGGGTGAGGGGCAGCATCGTAGGTTGGGTCGAGCGTCAGCGATGACCCAACACTGCTACAGGAATTGCATTGTGTTGGGTCTGCGCTTCGCTTGACCCAACCTACGCACGAGGAAACCGGCACAGCCATGAACGCACCGATCCTCTCCGCCCTGAAGATCAACCTCCCGACCACTGCGGGCAGGCTCGAGAGCTTCGTGCTGTCCCAGCCGCGTGCGTTCCCCGAGAGGACGAGCGCCGCTTTCAACCGCGTCGCCTTCTCGGCTGCGCACGTGGTGGCCGACGCCCGCGCCGCCAACGATCCCTGGCTCGACTGCGCTCTCGACTGGGAGGCGACGCTGCGCTACCGCGAGCACCTCTGGGACTTGGGCCTCGGGGTCGCCGAGGCCATGGACACCGCCCAGCGCGGCATGGGGCTCGACTGGCCGACCTCGCTCGAGCTCATCCAACGCGCCGTAAGGGCCGGCAAGGCCTGGGCGGCGCGCAACGACCGGCCGGCGCTGATCTTTTCGGGCTGCGGCACCGACCACCTCGACCCTGCAAGCGTGCGCTCCGTCGACGACGTCATCCGCGCCTACGAGGAGCAGATGGCGGCCATCGAGAAGGCCGGCGGGCGGCTCATCCTCATGGCGAGCCGCGCGCTCGCCCGTGTCGCCGGATCGTCCGCCGACTACGAGCGCGTCTACGCCCGCGTGCTGTCGCAGGCCAGGGAGCGGGTGATCATCCACTGGCTGGGCGAGATGTTCGACTCCGCGCTCGCCGGCTACTGGGGCAGCGCGGACCACCTGCAAGGCATGGAGACCGCCATCGGCATCATCAACGCGCATGCCGCCAAGGTCGACGGCGTGAAGATCTCGCTGCTCGACAAGGACAAGGAAATCCGCATGCGCCGCCGGCTCGCCAAGGGCGTGCGCATGTACACCGGCGACGACTTCAACTACGCGGAGCTGATCGCCGGCGACGCGCAAGGCCACAGCGACGCCCTGCTCGGCATCTTCGACGCCATCGCGCCCGCCGCCTCCGCCGCACTCACCGCGCTCGCTGCCGGCGACCGGCCGCGCTTCGATGACATCCTGGCGCCCACGGTGCCGCTGTCGCGTCACATCTTCAGGGCGCCGACCCGCTTCTACAAGACCGGCGTCGTCTTCATGGCCTACTTGAACGGCCTGCAGGACCACTTCGTCATGGTGGGCGGCCAGCAGAGCGCGCGCTCGCTTCCGCATCTGGCCGAGCTGTTCCGCCTGGCCGACCGCGCCGGGCTTTTGCGCGATCCCGAACTCGCGCGACGTCGCATGGGCGCCGTGCTCGCCGTGCACGGAATCGTCTGATGCGAACGCTATGTAGGTTGGGTCAAGCGAAGCGCAGACCCAACACCGCTATCGGCAGGTTGTCTTGCGTTGGGTCATCGCTGGCGCTCGACCCAACCTCCGCTTGCGCGAGGTAGCCATGCGCGACTTCTCACAGGGCGTGGAGCACCTCTCCATCAACACCGCGACCGTGCGCAAGCAGCTCACCCTGCCTGCCATCATCGAGGCGTGCGCGCGGCGCGGCATCCGGGCCATCGATCCGTGGCGCGACCAGGTCGCGGCTGCCGGCATCGCCGCCGTGGCGCGGCAGCTGAAAGACGCCGGCATCGTGCTGTCCGGCTATTGCCGCGGCGGCTTCTTTCCCGCCGCCGACGCCGCGGGCCTGGCCGCCGCTCTGGAGGACAATCGCCGCGCCGTCGACGAGGCCAAGACGCTCGGCACCTCCTGTCTGGTGCTGGTGGCGGGCTCGCTGCCTGGGGCACTCGCGGGCAAGCCGGCCTCCAAGGACATCGGACTGGCGCGCTCGCAGGTGCTCGACGGCATCGCCGCCACGCTCGACTACGCGCGCGGTGCCGGCGTGCCGCTCGCCATCGAGCCGCTGCACCCGATGCAGGCCGCCGATCGTGCCTGCATCAGCACGCTGGAGCAGGCGCTCGACATCTGCGACGCGCTCGATCCCGGTCGCACGGGCGCACTCGGTGTCGCGCTCGACGTCTATCACACGTGGTGGGACCCCAAGCTCGCAGCCCAGATCGCGCGTGCCGGGCGCGAGCGCCTGCTCGCCTACCACGTCTGCGACTGGCTGGTGCCGACCCGCGACCTCCTCAACGATCGCGGCATGATGGGCGACGGCATCATCGAGCTGCGCAAGATTCGGGCACTCGTGGAGGCGGCGGGCTACGCCGGGCCCGTCGAGGTCGAAATCTTCTCGGACAGCTGGTGGGCGCGCCCGGCGGATGACGTGCTCGATACGTGCGTCGCCCGCTACCGCACGGTCGTCTAGCCGGGCTTCCGTTTTCCTCCCATTGCCCCCATTTGTCTGTTCCCGGCCGGCTCCCCCGGAGTTGACGGTTGCCTTGGGGCTGCCATGGTCCCCATCGACACGACTGCCCCACGTCCTCCCTCGCAACGGATAAGCCATGACCGACGTGACATTGACCCAGGTGGCGTTGTTCCTCGCCGCGGCAGTGGTCGCAGCGCCGTTGGCCAAGCTGCTGCGCATCGGCAACGTGTTGGGCTACCTGCTGGTCGGCGTGCTGATCGGACCGTTCGGCGTGGGCTTCGTCTATTCGGTCTACGAGGTGAGCTCCGTCCTGCATTTCGCCGAGTTCGGCGTCGTGCTCCTGCTGTTCCTCATCGGGCTGGAGCTTCGCCCACGGCGTCTGTGGGCCATGCGCTCCGGCATCTTCGGCCTGGGCGGGGCGCAGGTCGCGCTCACGACGCTGGTGCTCGCTGCGATCGGCCTTGCCCTCGGGCTGCTGTGGCCGGCAGCCCTGTTTGCCGGGCTCGCCCTGTCGCTGTCCTCGACCGCGTTCGCGCTGCAACTTCTCGAGGAGAAGGGCGAGCTGGCGCTCCGCCACGGCCGCCTCGCCTTTGCGATCCTGCTCTTCCAGGACCTCGCCGCGATCCCTCTCATTGCGCTCACGCCGCTGTTTGCCGTCTCGGTCGCGCGCTCGGGGCAGCCGATGGAGCTCCTCGCTGCGTTGAAGGCGATCGGCGTCATCCTCGTGGTGATCGTCGCCGGGCGCTACCTGCTCGACGGCGTCATCCGCATCATCGCCCGCACGCGCGTCAAGGAGGCGATGACGGCCTGCGCGCTGCTCACCGTGGTCGGCGTGACGCTGGCCATGGAGAAGGCCGGGCTCTCCGCGTCCCTCGGCGCCTTCATCGCCGGGGTCCTGCTCGCCGACTCGGACTACCGCCATGAGATCGAGGCCGACATCGCCCCATTCGAGGGCCTGCTGCTCGGCCTCTTCTTCACCGCCATCGGCATGTCGCTCGACCTCAGCCTCATCGTCGAGAAGCCCCGCCTGGTGCTGGCCATCGTCGCCGGCCTGCTGGCGATCAAGAGCGTCGTGCTCTACGTGCTCGGACGCCGGGCCGGGCTGGAGTCGGGCCCGGCGCGACGCCTGGCGCTCGTCATCGCCCAGGGTGGCGAGTTCGCCTTCGTGCTGTTCGCGGCGGGCGTGGCGGCAGGCGTGCTGGAGAGCTCGGTGGCCGATCTCCTGTCGGTCGCCGTGACGCTGTCGATGGCCGCCACGCCGCTGCTGCTGGTGGTCGACGAGATGGTGGCGCCCAAGGCCGTCGTGGCGCGCGCCTTCGATGCGCTGCCCGACAACGACGGGCACGTCGTCATCGCCGGCTTCGGTCGCGTCGGCCAGATCGTGGGGCGTATCCTGGCGGCCAAACGCATTCCCTTCACGGCGCTCGATGCCAACCCGGAGCAGGTCGACGCGGTGCGCAAGTTTGGCGCGCGCACCTTCTACGGCGACGCCAGCCGTCCGGAGATCCTCGATGCGGCGCAGACGGCCAAGGCGCGCGCCTTCGTGCTGGCGATCGACAATGTCGAGGCCTCGCTGCAGACGGCGCAACTCGTGCGCCAGCGCTATCCGCACGTGCCCATCTACGCACGCTCGCGACACCGCCGCCACACGCACCAGCTGATGGACTTGGGGGTTCAGGTCATCCGCCGCGAGACGTTTCTCTCCTCCCTCGACCTCACGCGCGAGGTGCTGCGCGGCCTCGGCCTCTCCGAGCGCGACGTGCGCTTTACCGTCGACACCTTCATGACGACGGACCGCAAGCGCCTCTACGAGGACTACAAGCACTACACCGATCTGGAGAAGCTGCAGGCGCGGGCTCGGAGCCACAGCCAGGAGCTGGAGGAGCTCTTCGCGCAGGATGCGGCGGAGCAGGCCAAGTCCAACGCTGAGCGGGCAGCATCCTGAGTGCAGGGTTCGATCGAGCCGCAGCGTCGATCTAACACCTTGATTTTGCAGGGTCGCAACCCCAACTAGCGGATTTGGGGCGGAAGGCGATACGCCCGCGTCTGCCTTGATTTCGGGGCGGCAGCCCCCATCTCAGTTTTGCATGTACGTGCCGGCCGTAGCGCTCCGCGCCGGCCGGTACGCTCGCCACTGGATACCCCGACCGACCGGATTGCAGCAGCGCCGCAGGGCCCGGCGGCTCGGTTCGCACTTATCGCTCCTGCGGCTGAAGATCATGGGCATGACTGACTACCTGGAGAAACGGACCTCTCCTTCACTGCAGGATGCACTCGGAGAACGGCGCGCAGACGATGCCATGGAGTGGCAGCGCGTCGCGGTGGATCCTGGGCATCTCCAAGCCGATCCTGGGCAAGACGACGGTCTTGGCGAGTCCGACCTGCTCACCGAAGGGTTTGTGGACCATGTCGCCCATGGCCAAGCCCGAGCAGGCGACCGCACGCCGGACCGGGAAGAGGCCGTGCGTGTGGGAAGGCCGGGCCGTGTCGCTCCCGGCGGCTTGAAGGATCGCGCCGCCCCCTCGCCGGACCTGCTGGAGGCCTACTTTCGCCAGATGGGCGCCGTCGAGCCGCTTTCCCGCGAGGCTGAGTTGGCGCTTGCCAAGCGCGTCGAGGCGAGGCAGCTGGCCGTGCTGGAAGGGCTCTGCCGTGTTCCCATGCTGGTCGAGCGCATTCGGCAATGGGCGGGCGAGCTGCAGAGAGGCGAGCGTCACCTGCACGACCTCATCGACCTCCCAGGCAGTGAGATCGAGGCGGACGCCGAGGCGCCCGCCGAGACCGACGGCAATTCAGCATCCGTCGCCGACGCCCCGGGACGCCGCGAAACGGGGCTGCAGGCAGAGACGATCACGCGGCTGGAGCACGTTTGCGCCCTCGCGCAGCAGATTGGCCTGCTGAGCCGAAGGCAAGCGGCTGTCGTGGCTTGCGGATGCCGGCCTGGGAAGCGCAATCGGGCGCGACTAGACGCCCTCCTGGCGCAGGTGGCCTCCGAGATGGCGCACGTGCGCCTGCACCCCGATCGCGTCGTCGAGCTGGCTGAGCTCCTCGAGCAGGAGCAGAAGCATGTTCGCCGGATCGAGCGGGAGCTGCTCATGCTCGCCAAGCGCTGCAAGATCGTGCCGGTGCGGGTAGCCGACCGGGCCTTCGAGGCAGAGCGGCTTTCCGAGGCGGACTGGGAGAAGCTCACCCACCTTCACGGCACTCGTGCAACGGCTTTGCGTGAGGAGCTGTCGGCGATCGGTCGACGCGTGGGTTTGCCCCTCGCCGAGTTCCGCACGATCGTTGCTCAGGTGAGCCAGGCCCAGCGGGACGCCAGGAGCGCGCGCGACGAGATGGTCAGGCAGTACCTGCCTCTGGTCATCTCGATTGCGATGAGGTATCGCGGCAAGAGTTCCCTGGACCCTCTCGACCTGATCCAGGAAGGCAATCTGGGTCTCATGCGTGCGGTGGAAAAGTATGACTACCGCCGCGGTGTCAAGGTTGCGACGTATGCGGTCTGGTGGATCCGGCAGGCGATCACCCGCGCCATGGCTGACCGTGGCCGCATGATCCGCGTTCCCGTGCACATGACGGGGACGGCAGCGAGGGTCTCGCGGGAGCGTCGCAGGCTCTATCAGACGCAAGGCCGCGAGCCGACGGCGGCTGAGATTGCGGCCCACGCTGCCATGCCGGTCGGCCACGTCGAGAAGGCGCTCTCACTGGTGCGGGAGCCGACCTCGCTCGATGCTCCCGTCGGCGAGGATGGAGACGCGACGCTCGCTGACCTGATCGAGGCGCCGGATGCACTGAACCCGCTTGCCGCCATGGAGGCGAGTGCGCTCAAGGAGCACCTGGCTGACGCGCTGTCCAAGCTGACGCCACGCGAGGAGCGTGTCCTGCGCATGCGCTTCGGGATCGGCGACGTGACCGAGCACACGCTCGAGGAGGTCGGCAAGGTCTTCGGCGTTACCCGGGAGCGGATCCGGCAAATCGAGGCGCAGGCCCTGGCGAAGCTGCGCCATCCCACCCGGGGGCGCAGCCTGTCGACCTTTGCCGAGGGTTAATCGGCCCGAACGGCGCGAGGCGCCTGGCAGATTGCCTCTTTGATCTGCGTCATGGCTGGGCCCACGCAGCAATGAATGCTGCGAGCGGGCGGGCTGGCCCAGCCAACCGCAGCAGGTCCGGAAGACCCGAGCGAGAGCGAGAGCCATGAAGAAGAGAGATGTCCATCGCGCCGAGCCGCGCCACGATATGATGAAGTCGCATCACATCGAGGAGCACCGCCACGATCCTTACAAGGCCCGCGGCAAGCTCTCGGACCCCAGCGTTTGCTCCAAGTGCATGGCCGTGTTCCTGGGCGGACGCTGGCAGTGGACCAAGGAGCCCCTCGAGAAGGCGCACTGGGATGTGTGTCCGGCGTGCCATCGCATCAACGACAATTATCCTGCTGGCGAGCTGACGCTGAGCGGCAGCTTCCTTGAGAGCCATGGTCGGGAGATCATCAGGCTCGCACGCAATACGGAAGCGTTGGAGAACCGCGAGCACCCATTGCAACGGATCATGGCAATTGAGGAGAAGCCCGAGCGGATCGTCATCACCACCACCGACGTCCACTTGCCCCGGCGGATCGGCCACGCCATCGTCGACGCCTACAAGGGTGAGCTCGAGACGCACTATGACGAGGGGGCATACTTCGTGCGCATGGCTTGGAAGCGGGACGCCTGAGCGGATTGGCCGCGCCGGGCGTCGCACAGGTGAAGATTGCGGTCGGCAGCCTCGGGCTCACCCGTTGATTTTCGTCAAGCCTGCCGGCGCTCGTGAGGCATAGTCTTCGGGCCTCGATCGCCGAAGCGCCGGCGCCAGAGATGGAGGGTGCATCGCACCCCGCCGATCGTGCCTGATAGCCAAACCGCACCCGCAACGGCCATCGAGATGGCAAGCCGTCAGCGGGAAATTTCCGTTTCGGAGTTCTTTCTCAAGAACCGTCATCTGCTTGGCTTCGATACGCCTTCCAAGGCCGTGGTCACCGCCGTGAAGGAGGCGGTCGACAACGCGCTCGATGCCTGCGAGGAGGCGGGGATACTTCCCGACATCACTGTGGAGGTAGGAGAGCGCCAAGGGAAATCGCGGATCGTGGTGGAGGACAACGGCCCGGGCATCGTCGAGGGCCAGATCGCCCGCATCTTCGGCAAGCTCCTCTATGGGTCCAAATTCCATAAGCTGAGGCAGTCCCGAGGCCAGCAGGGGATGGGGATATCGGCCGCTGGCATGTACGGCCAGCTGACCGTGGCGAAGCCCCTGCACATCATCAGCCGCATCGAAGGCGACGAGCTCGCTTCGGAGCTCTACGTATCAATCGACATTGCCCGCAACCGGCCGGACATCCACAAGAAGAGAAGGCGGCAGTGGGACCGCCCGCACGGCACGCGCGTCGAGATGGAGATGGAGGGCCACTGCCATAAGGGGCCGCACTCCGTGGAAACCTATCTGGCGCAGACGGCCATCGCCAATCCGCACGTAGCGATCATCTACCGGCCGCCGCAGGGCGAAGAGATCCGCTTCGGTCGAAGCACCGACCAGCTCCCGCCGAGACCCCGAGAGGTCAAGCCTCATCCGCACGGCATCGAGCTTGGCCGCCTCATCCAGATGCTCAGCGACACCGCGAGCCCGACCTTGTCGCGGTTCCTGGTGGACGAATTCTCTCGCGTCGGCAGGAAGACGGCCCTCGAGATCATCGGGCGCGCCGGCAAGCCGTTGAGCGATCGCTCCTATCCAACGCACATCGCGCGCGCGCAGGCCACGGCCTTGCACAAGGCTATCCAAGACACGCGCGTGCGATCCCCCCGGACCGACTGCATTGTGCCGATCGGCGAGAAGCAACTGCTGGCGGGGCTGCGCAAGGAGCTGGATGCCGATTTCTGCACCGTCATCACCCGACCGGCCGCGGCCTATCGAGGCAATCCCTTCCAGGTGGAGGTCGGCATCGCATTTGGACGCGCCGGCGGGCACAGCGCTGCGGCGGGCGCGACCGCAACAGGGCGCAGCAAGGAAGCTCACGGTGGGACCGGCGAAGACCGCCTGATTGCGGGCAGGGACGAGCCCGTTCGGCTCCTGCGCTTCGCGAACCGGGTACCGCTTCTCTATCAGCAGTCCAGCTGCGCTATCACCAAGGCTGTCACGCAGACGAACTGGCGAGCCTACGGCGTGCACCAGTCGAAGGGGGCATTGCCGATCGCACCCATGGCGATCCTGGTGCACGTGGCATCGGTCTGGGTTCCCTACACCTCGGAATCCAAAGAGGCGATCGAGCCGTACCCGGAGATTCTCAAGGAGATCAAGCTGGGTCTCCAGCAGTGCGCGCGCAGGCTTGCGCAATACCTGCACTCCGAGATGCTCCTTCACCAGGAGCATGACAGGCGCAGCTACATCGAGAGATATCTGCCGCACATAGGCATTGCCCTGCAGGAGATCCTGGCGCTCAGCGATGCGGATCGCGACGCCACTGTGAAGAGGCTCGATGACGTGCTTGTCAGGAGCCGTACGCGCGCAGGTCCGGACCATGACGAACGATAGGCCTCACATTACGCACAGCGATCTCGATCAACAGACCATCGCGCTGATCGACGCCATTGCCGGCGAAATCCGCAGCAGCATCCGCGACGGACGTCTGCCCGCCATCAACCTTCCGATCCGCAGTCTCGACAACGTCGACTACGACGAAGCCAAGGGCTACTTCGAGCTTGGCGCCGCTTGCAAGGTGCGCTCGCTGACGGTGAATACCGCGCGCTCCTTCGCGCAGACGCTTCGCCTGATGGCGACCTCACGGGTGATGGTTGAGAACAACGATTTCGCCACCAAGCGCGAGGCCTATTACATCAGCAAGAACTGGGGCGCCTGCCGCTTCGACGAGCAGGCGGAGTCGGATGCCACGATGGATGATATCGAGGCTCTGGCATCGGTGCATGGCCTGTCCCGCGAGCAGCTGCGCTTCTACCCCGAGTCGCACGGCGGCTCGGTGGCGGGCCGGCTGGTCGTGGTAGACAGGAACCCTGCGACGGGAGAGACCGTCGAGGTCGACTGCGCCAGGCTCGGGAGCGGGGCGTACAGCATTCCGCACTCGGTCGAGCAGCTGAGCTTCCGCACCGATGCGCGGTTCATCCTCGCCATCGAGACCGGCGGCATGTTCCAGCGCCTCAACAAGCACCGCTTCTGGGAAACGGCCCGCTGCATCCTCGTCGAGCTCGGCGGGGTGCCGACCCGGGCGACCCGGCGCTTCATCCGCCTGCTCTCCGATCGGCAGGACCTGCCGGTCTACTGCTTCGTCGATTGTGATCCCTATGGCTTCACGAACATCTACCGCACCCTCAAGGTGGGCTCGGGCAACGCGGCCCACGTCAACCGCTTCCTGTGCGTGCCACGCGCGCGCTTCCTGGGGGTCACGCCGCAGGACATCATCGACTTCGGCCTCGAGGATGCGACGCATCCGCTCGGCGGGGTCGATATCAAGCGGGCGCAGGACGCACTGCATAACGACCCCTTCGTCAGGGCCAATCCCGAGTGGATCGCTGCCATCGAGCAGCTGCTGCGAATGGGGGTGCGCGCGGAGCAGCAGGCGCTTGCCAAATGGGGCCTCAATTACGTGATCGATGATTACCTGCCGCGGAAGCTCGCCAAAGTGGACAGCTTCCTGCCGTAGACGACGCAATGGTGCAGCGGCCCATATGAGCGGATGGCGCAGAGGGGTTAGCTGATGCCGCGCTATGCCGACTACTTGCTCATCGGCGGGGGGCTCGCCAGCGCGAGTGCTGCCGAGGCACTGCGCGATGGGGGTGCCACGGGCGCGATCCTCATTCTCAGTGATGAGAATGTGCTTCCCTACAATCGGCCACCGCTGTCCAAGCAGATGCTTCGCGGCACGCTTGCACGAGAGAAGCTCTTTCTGCTCGACGAGCGCGCGTGCCGGGAGAAGGGCGTCGAGGTCCTGCTCGGCAGTCCGCTGGTGTCGATCGATCCTCGCCGGCACGTTGCCGTCACGGCCGATGGGGGAGAGATCCGGTATGGCCAGGCTCTGATCGCCACGGGCACGTCTGCCGTGCGCGCGCGAGCGCCGGGCGCGGACCTTGCGGGTGTCCATCACCTGCGGACGCTGGCCGACGCCGAGGCCATCCGTCAGGCTGCCGTGCACGCCAGGCGCGCGGTCGTGCTCGGCGCCAGCTTCCTCGGCCTCGAGGTTGCGGCAACGCTCACGCAGATGGGCATTGCGGTCACCGTGCTCGATCAGGAGGCCGTCCTCTTCGGTGCGCTCAAGGCGCCCCAGGTGTCCGACGCGATCCTGGATCACGTTCGCGAGCACGGGGTCACGACACTGCTGGGCGACGGCGTGGCGGCCTTTCGCGGAGATGGACACGTCGCCAGTGTCCTCACACGCTCCGGCACCGAGCTGCCCTGCGATCTGGTCGTGGTGGCAATCGGCGTGGTCCCAAACGCCGCCTTTCTCGAAGGCAGCGGGATCGCGGTCGAGGACGGCGTCGTCGTGGACCAGTTCCTCAGGACCGGCCAGCCTGACGTATTCGCCGCAGGTGACGTCGCCAGCATCATCGACCCAATATCCGGCTCTCGCCGCCGAACCGAGCACTGGGACAGCGCTGTCAAGCAAGGCCGGCTCGCGGCCAAGAACATGCTCGGCGCCCATCTGGCCTATGATGAGGTTTCCTATTTCTACTGCAGGGTCTTCGATTTCGGCTTCGAGTTTCTCGGCAACCCCGACGGCAGCGAGACGCTCATCGAGCGTGGCTCGCTGCGCGAGCGCTCCTACGCCCTCATCTATCTCAAGGATGACATGGCGAAGGCGCTCTTTGCGATCGGCCGCCCCGCGATCGAAACGAAGGCCATCGAGGCACTCATCCGCTATCGCGTCAATCTGCATGGCACTGTGGACAAGCTCTCGGACCCTGCCTTCCCCCTCGAGCAGATCCCCAATCAGACCGCCCTCATTCTGCAGGGCGGTGGCGCCATCGGCGCGTTCGAATGCGGCGTCGTCAAAGCGCTTGAGGAGCTGCAGATCTATCCGGATGTCGTCGCCGGTGTGTCGATCGGCGCGTTCAACGGCGCGATCATAGCCGGCAACCCGCGACATGCAGGCGCCGCCTTGGAGGCGTTCTGGCGGGAGCTCGCCGTCAACACGCCCGACCTTCCGAATTGGGGGCCGGGCCAGGCGATCGAGAATGCCTTCTCGGCCTGGTACTGCTTCATGTTCGGCGCGCCCCGGTTTTTCCGTCCACGCTGGTTCAACCCCATTTGCAGCCTCGACCAGGTGCCATTGGCCTGGACGAGCTTCTACGACCCTTCGCCTGCGAAGGAGATCATCGCCCGCTATGTGGACTTCCCGGCGCTCAAGAAGAGCCCCGTACGCCTGTTGATCAGCGCCGTCGACGTGGAGACGGCCGAGCTGCGTGTATTCGACAGCTACAGCGACGACATCACGCCCGACCACATCCTGGCTAGCGGCAGCCTGCCGCCCGCTTTCCCTTGGACAACGATTGCCGGCAGGCACTACTGGGACGGCGGCATATTCAGCAACTCGCCGCTGGAGCAGGTCGTCGAGCGGTGCGGCGTCGCAGGAAAGCGCGTAATCATCGTCGACCTGTTTGCAAGCGCCCGTCCGCTGCCCGGCAATCTGATGGATGTGTTGGCGCGCCGCGACGAGATCGTCTATGCGGAGCGCGTCAACAAGGACGTGCGCAGCCGCGAGCTCATTCGGGATTTCCAGAGACTGATCGAGGAAATGCTCGGTCACATGGGACCGGACGCCGTCGCCCTCATCAAGCAGTGGCCGCGCTATATCCAGCTCATGGGCAGCCTGCGGCCACTCGCAGTCACGCGCATCGTGCGCGGGGGGATCGCCGGGGAGCCGCCGTCGCGCGACTACGATTTTTCCCTGGCGGCCGTCGAGGGCAACATGCGCGAAGGCTTCGAGCGAACGATGGCTGCGTTCGAGAAAGCCAAGGGTATGCGCGAGCCCGGCGCCTTTGCCTGATCTCGCAGTGGCGTGGGATTGGCGCCGACCTTTACGGGGATGGCAGCGCCGACGCTTCGCGTGACGCGCGTGATCGACGCGGGAGCGGTGCGATTCAGCCCCGAGTCGTGGTAAGGGTGGGCACTTCGGCGCAAGGCTTGCGCCGTCCGTCCCGAATTGTGTGGCAGCCGGTGAAGACAGAGAGGTGCAGCGTGCCGGAGCGGAAGCACACCCGGGCGAGCGAGGTCGGTTCCGCGAGAGCGACCGCGCAGCTGCCCGGCCTCGACATCGACATCGGTTTCCACCGATCGCGGGACGGCGACTGGGAGCAAGTGTCGATCAATGTGCGCGCAACGCCTTCCTTCGAGGCATTCGCACGCCTGGTCGAGTCGGCCAACCCTTTCGTGCTCTGGGCCGAGGCCGTTCGGTTGATGTGGGCGCCGTGGCTGCTGGCCGCAGAGACCCTGATGCTGCCGTCCGCCCGGCCGCGGCGCCTTCCGGAGCCGCGTGAAGACTGAAGCTCTCCCCCTGGAGACCGTCGCGGGATCGCTGACCCTAACGTCGGCAACCCCCTCCATGCGGCGATGGCAGCGGTCCCAATCGGCCAACCTATCGCGACGCCGGCCCGGGCCCTTGGGCTTTGGCGGCGACCCTGCTGCCCTCCTCGAGGTCGACGGCGGGATTGAGGATCACCTGTTCGCCTGGCTTGACGCCGTCGCGCACCTCGACCCCGGTTCCGAGGTCGCGCGCTACAGTCACCTTCCTGATACGAGCGACACCGTCCTCGACGACGGCCACCTTGCAGCCCATCGCGATTGAAGATGATGGCCTCGGCCGGCACGAGCAGTGAGGGCGTCTTGCGCGGGATGCGCAGCTCGACCGTGCAGTGGATCCCTGGAGCCAGCGCACCATCGCTGTTCGGCACGTCGATCTCGGCCTGCAGGGTGCGCGTGCCCGGCTGCAGCGCATCGGCGATGCGCGTCACCTTTCCAGGAAAGCCGCGACCCGGGATTTCCGGCACGCGCACGATGGCATCGACCCCGGGGGCCAGTCCGAACGCCTGGTCTTGCGGCACATAGACCTGCGTGCGGATCACATCGTCCTGCATGATCGTGAACATGAACGTGCCGCTCACCGCATCCGCCTGCACGAGTGTGCCGGCATCTACGTTGCGCTGGGTGATGACGCCGTCGAAGGTGGTCATCCCGTTCAGCGATCCGGTGATCGTCGGCCGCTTCGTCTATCACTGTCACGCTGTCGACTATGAGGACAAAGGGATGATGGGCATCGTCGAGGTCATCGCCTGAGGGCTCGGCGCGCCCGGGCGCCGCTCGCTCGCGCGCGACCCCTGCGGCTGCCACGCCTGCCCTTGGCCCACGACGCACGTTGGACCTCACGGAATCGTTCCCGGACTGGCTCTTGTGGCGTCGCCTGACCCATGGCATACAGAGCATAAGGGGTTGCCCGCGATTACCCCGTGAGGCTGCGGCTGAAATATCGCGTCCACGAACCCGAGTAGGGGAGGGGACGCCATGCCCGCAACCACTCTCATCACCACTTCGCAGCTTTCCCGTCTCATCGGCGTGCCGAACGCGCCCGCCATTATCGACGTGCGCATCGACGATGACTACCGTGCCGATCCCAGGTTGGTGCCCGGCTCGCTCCGGCGCGACTATCGGACCATCGCAACCTGGGGGCCTCATTGCCCCGGCAAAAGCGTCGTCGTCGTTTGCCAGCGCGGAGAGAAGCTCGCCGAAGGCACGGCCGCCTGGCTGCGCCATGAAGGTATCGACGCGCAGACGCTCGAAGGCGGCTTCGAGGCCTGGAAAAAGGCCAATGAGCCGCTGGTCCGCACCGAGAAACTGCCGCCACGCGATGACAAGGGCCGCACACTGTGGGTGACGCGCAGCAGGCCGAAGGTCGACCGTATCGCCTGTCCCTGGCTGATCCGGCGCTTCATTGATCCCAATGCGGTGTTTCTCTTCGTGTTGCCGTCGGAGGTCACGGCCGTCGCCGAACGCTTCAACGCCACGGCCTTCGACATCGAGGGCGTGTTCTGGAGCCATCGGGGCGATACCTGCACCTTCGATACCATGATCGAGGAGTTCGGGCTCAAGACCGATCCGTTGCTGCAGCTTGCGAAGGTCGTGCGCGGCGCCGACACGGCGCGGACCGACCTGACACCGCAATCGGCAGGGCTGCTCGCCGCCTCGCTCGGCTACTCGCGCATGTACCGCGACGACCTTGCCCAGCTCGAGGCAGCCATGGGCTTCTACGATGCAATGTATCGCTGGTGTCGCGACGCCACTTCCGAGACCCACAACTGGCCGAGCAACAAGCCGGGAGCCTGATGTGAGCGACACAGCGGCATCAGCGCCTGCACCGGTCAAAGCACGGGAGATCCCCTCGCACGGGGTCTCCCTGCGCGAGGCATTCCGGACGTGGATGCGGGTTGCGGCGCTCAGCTTCGGCGGACCCGCCGGCCAGATCGCGGTGATGCACCGCATCCTGGTGGAGGAGAAGCGCTGGGTCTCGGAGGAGCGCTTTCTGCACGCGCTCAACTACTGCATGCTGCTTCCCGGCCCCGAGGCGCAGCAGCTTGCCACGTACATCGGCTGGCTGATGCACAGGACGGCGGGCGGCATCATGGCGGGCGGCCTCTTCGTGCTGCCCGGCATCATCGCCATCATGGCGCTCAGCTATGTCTACGCCGGCTGGGGCAATCTTCCGGTCGTCGCCGCCTTGTTCTTCGGTCTCAAGGCGGCGGTGCTGGCGATCGTGGTCGAGGCCGTGGTCCGCATCGGCAAGCGTGCGCTCAAGAATCAAGTCCTGATCGGGCTCGCGGCCACGGCCTTCGTCGGCATCTTCTTTCTCAGCGTTCCGTTCCCGGCCATCATCTTCGGCGCGGCGCTCATTGGTTTCATCGGCGGCAGCATGGGGATCGCTGCCGTCCAGGGTGGCGGCGGTCATGGGCCGGCCAAGGCAGAAGGGGCGCAAGCAGCCGTCGACAGCCTGCTTGGCGATCAATTGCCCGCGCATGCCCAGCCGAGCGTCCTGCGCTCGCTGAAGGTGTCGGCCGTTTGGCTGGCACTGTGGCTCATTCCCGTGGCGGCGCTTCTGGTGGGTTTCGGCAGCGGAAATGTCTTCAGCCAGATTGCCGTCTTCTTCAGCAAGATGGCGATGGTGACATTCGGCGGCGCCTACGCGGTCCTCGCCTATGTCGCCCAGCAGGCCGTGGAGCACTACGGCTGGCTCAAGCCCGGCGAGATGCTGGACGGCCTCGGCATGGCCGAGACCACGCCCGGACCGCTGATCATGGTTCTCCAGTTCGTGGGCTTCATGGCGGCGTTTCGCGATCCCGGGGGCCTGTCGCCGATGCTGGCGGGGACGCTGGGCGGGCTTCTCGCCACATGGGTGACGTTCACGCCCTGCTTTCTGTGGATCTTCCTCGGCGCGCCATTCATCGAGAGGCTGCGCGGCAACAAGGCACTGAGCGCAGCGCTGTCGGCCATCACCGCGGCGGTCGTCGGGGTGGTGTTGAACCTCGCTATTTGGTTCGCGATCCACACGGTCTTCCGAGAAACGACGCCGATCCGAGCTTTCCCGCTCTCATTCGATGCGCCGAAATTCGCCAGCGTCGACGTCTGGGCTTTGCTGCTTTCGGTGGCCGCAGCGGTCGCCATCTTCCGCTTCAAGGTCGGAATGCTCCCAACACTCGGCGCGTGCTGCGCCGTAGGCATTGCGCTCTACCTCGCAGGGATGATCGCTTGAGCGGAATTCTGGCGGGGAAGGCGTGCTCCCTCGGCGTGTAAATCTTGACCGGCGCACACCGACGACGATCCGCTCCCGCTCATCTGTCGCTTTGCCAAGAACGCGCGCACCCTTTCGCGTGCGTATCGTCGACGACAGCACATTTCAAGCGACGGTAGGTTTGCTCCAGAACGGAGGAGATCGCTGCCTCGACGAACGCCTTCTGATTGAAGTTGCACACGATCGCCGCGACCATCGGCATCCTGACGGCCGAGGTTGCTGCTGGTATGCCATTACTTGCATTATGTACGGTCGGGTATGCGGGGCTTGGTCAAGAGGGTATCGAAATACGCGATCGTCCGTTCGCAGCCCGCGCGTAATGGGACTTTCGGGCGCCAGCCGAGCAGCTGGATCGCCTTCGTTATGTCGGGGCACCTTTGACGAGGATCGTCCTCCGGCAAGGGAAGAAATTTCAATCGTGACTTTGAGCCGGTCAGCTCGATGATGAGCTGCGCGAGGTCGCGCACCGTAATTTCACTGGGATTTCCGAGGTTGACGGGGCCGCTCAAGTCTGGTTCGGTGGACATCATCGCTACGAGCCCGCCGACGAGATCATCCACATAGCAGAATGAGCGTGTCTGCAAGCCCTCGCCGTAAACGGTAATATCCTCTCCCCTGAGCGCTTGCAGGATGAAATTCGACACGACGCGCCCATCATGCGGAAGCATTCTTGGCCCGTAGGTATTGAAGATGCGCACGATTTTTGTCGCGAGCCTGTGCTGCCGGCGATAATCCTCGAATAGGGTCTCTGCGCAGCGTTTGCCTTCGTCGTAACATGACCGCAGGCCGTTCGGGTTGACATTGCCGCGGTAGTCCTCCGGCTGAGGATGCACGAGGGGGTCGCCGTAGACTTCCGAAGTTGATGCCTGCAGGATCTTGGCCTTCACGCGCTTGGCGAGACCCAGCATGTTTATCGCGCCCATCACACTTGTCTTTGTAGTTTGCACCGGATCCCGTTGATAGTGGATCGGCGAGGCCGGGCAGGCGAGATTGTAGATCTCGTCGACCTCCACATAGAGTGGGAAGGTCACATCATGCCTGAGAAGCTCGAAATTTGGATTCCCGAGTAGATGCTCAATGTTGCGTCTGCTGCTGCTATAGAAATTGTCGACGCAAAGAACTTCGCTGCCGAGGTCGAGAAGTCGCTCGCATAAGTGCGAACCTAGAAAGCCAGCACCACCTGTGACAAGGACGCGCCGGCCCACAGTGGAGGCCTGCATGAATGTCTGTCCCCTGCACGCGCTACTTCTGGATATTCGCCCGCTGGATATTCGCCCGCGCCATTAACATGCGAGCAGACAACACAACCTTGGCACGGAAGCTGCGCTTCCGCTCCAGATAACCGCCAATCACGATGCTGCCGGGTCGCTTCTACCGGCATCGTCGACTGAACGCAAGCAGCTTGCAAGAGAAGTGATGCGGATATCACTGCCGCATGACACGTATGTGAAAGGCGTGGGCCGGCGATGTGCCGATCGGCGCCAATGCAGACCCAGCAAAGAGCCCTCGCCAGCGGCAAGCCTTTTTCAAATGCGCCAACCCACGTCTGCGCGCCGCTGCTGCGGTACGCTCTGCGGCTTGCCTGCGTGATGCGGCCTTAGATCCCGGCAGAGTGTCGGCGCCTCGCAATGAGGGCGCCGCACATATAGCCTTCGACGATCGCAACGGTCTCGGCCCCTGCGGTCTGTGCGCATCGGGGTCGATCTCCGCTCTCAGGGAAGTCGTTGGCGCACAACAACTATCGCTGAGTCGCGACCCCGATGCCCTCATACCCGTCGAGAAACGCGCGCTAGAGTCCCAAGTATGCCTGCCTGATTCCCGGCCTTGCTGCGAGTTCGGCCGGACGCCCCTCGGCGAATAAACGCCTCTCGGCCATCACATAGGCATAATCGCTGAGCGCGAAAGCGAGGTGAACATTCTGCTTGACGAGCAAGATCGAGAGGCCACCTCTTTTAGTGCCTTGAGCGCGTTGAACAGTTGATGGACCACCACCGGTGCGAGCCCGAGAGAGAGCTCGTCGATGACGAGTTTTTCTGGATCCGACATCAGACCGCGTGCGATCGCTAACATTTGCTGCTCACCGCCGGAAAACGTTCCCGCCTTCTGCCGCCGGCGATCCTTCAGCCTTGGAAAGAGCGCGAACACGTCGCTGAGGCATTGATCGAACTTACGCCGCGCGCGGCGGGAGAAGGCGCCCATTTCGAGGTTCTCCTCCACGCTCATGGTGGCAAACAGCTGCCGTCCCTCCGGGACCAGCACAATGCCGCGTGTGACCGTCGATCATGCGCGCGACCTCGGCGGGATTGAGTCCCGCAAGAACCTCGTCGAGCAACAGTAGCGCCGGCTGTGCGGCCAGCGCGCGGGCAAGCTCAAGCCGCTTCTTGCCCGCAACGGTCAGCTGCGAGGCGGGCATGTCGAGGCGATCGCCGAGGCCAACGAAGACGGCCGTGGCGTTTGCGTGGTCGCGATCACGCTCCTGATCGCGCTGCCGGCAGGGTACAGCCTGGCGCGCATGTCGGGGCGGGGTGCGGAGAGCCTCGGCATCGGCATCTTCCTCACCTATCTCGTGCCGCCGACATTGCTCTTTCTGCCTTTATCGCGCGTGATATCGGAACTTGGGCTGCAGGACTCCTTGTGGTCCCTCGTACTGGTCTATCCAACGTTCACGATCCCCTTCTGCACGTGGCTGTTCATGGGGTTCTTCAAATCCGTGCCGCGTGAGATCGAGGAGGCGGCCATCGTCGATGGCTGCACCGTCATCGGCGCCTTCTGGAAGACAGTCCTACCGCTGTCGATCCCAGGGATACTCACCGTCATCATCTTCGCCTTTACCCTTACCATGCAGGAGTTCGTGTACGCCCTGACCTTCATTTCGTCCTCTGACGAGAAGCCCGTGACACTCGGCGTCGCGACCGACCTCGTGCGCGGCGACATCTTCTACTGGGGTGAATTGATGGCGGCGGCCCTGATTGCCAGTGTTCCCGTGGCCATCGCTTACAATCTATTCCTCGACCGGTTCATCAGCGGCATCACCGGCGGCGCCGTGAAATGATCATACGGTACGACCGATCGCCCCGGTGACGAACGCGAACCTGCGAGCAACGCCGGTCTCAGGCCTGTCGCCACTGGTCGTAGTCGAGGCGCGGCACCATATGGAATGTCACGGACCGGGGGCCGACTTACGAAAGGAGGCCGAGCATGGTCGCGGTCACGAGCAAAGGAAGCGAGGCCACCCAGGCGCGCGTTGCCCACCCTGAGGAGCATCTCAGCATCTTCATGGCGCTAGGAGCGACCATCGGGTCGATCGCGTATTTCTGGTTGCTTCCGACGTTGCAGCCGGACAGTCATATCGCCTGGGCGGTTCCCGGATGGATGGCGGGTGCTTACCTGTTCTTGCAGATTCTCTTTCTTCTGGTCTCGGCGACACAAATCAGAGTGCTCGGTGTGCTGGATTCCATCATCGCCATCTTCCCATTCGTCGCCGGCTTGGTGTTGCTGGCCGAGTGGGCGCTCGGACATCTGCCCTTCTCCCTGTTCCAGCTCAATGCGCTGAGCCTGCTTCTCGCGGCCAGTCTTGCCGAGTTTCTGCTGACCGTGTGGATCCGGTTCGTGATCAATCGCCGCACCATCGCCATCGACGCAAGCTGAGCAGCGGGGCGGCCCGAGTTCGCGGCGCGAAATCAAGCCGCCGGCAATTTCCCGATGACGACCCGGGCATCGGAGGCGAAGCGATAGGGCGGCACAACCAGATTTCTAGGCGCTGGTCCGTGTCGAACCCGACCTGAAGTGTCGTACTGCGAGCCGTGGCACGGGCAATACCAGCCGCCCCATCTGCTCGGTCGGCCCCTGCCCCAGCGGCACGTAGCCGAGATGTGTGCAGGTACCGACGACGATCAGCCAGTCCTTGCGCTTCACGCGATCCTCGTCACGCTGGGATCGAGCATGGTCGGGCTGTCGTCATCCGGCTCGTCCCTTAAGCACTTTCGTGTAGTTGGTTCCTTACGCCCAGCGCCACGAACATTAGTGCAAGGCCTGCGAACGCCAGATTGAGACCCAGGCACAGGCAGAACACCCAGGGATGCGTGCCCGGCCATTGAGCAAGGATCAGTGCCGCTAGCCCAACATCGACAACGGTACCGGCGAGGATCGCGATCCATCTTCTGGTCTCGTGTCGCAGCGAGGACGCGAGAGCAAAGCTGGCAAGGGCGTGCGCGATGAAATAGGCCGCAAGCGCTATTGTGAGCTCGAGCGTTGTTACTCTCGGATAGAACGCCAGCACAGCGCCGTACAGGATCACAAGCGTCGAAAGCAGCATCGAGCTCCAGTGACCGGAAGCGATTTCGGCGCCGAAGCCGGAAGCCAGCCGGAAGAGGCCGCTCATGAGCAGAAGCCAGCCAACAAGGGCGCTGGGCGCCAGGGGCGCGGCATTGGAGAGGACGGCCGCGCCGAGACCGAAAAGCACCAGGCCTGCGCCCTGCAGGACGAGCAGCCTCCAGTGGTCATCTGTCATCACGACCTGCGCGTCGGCCTTCCTTTGCAAACGGGGTAAACGATCCGCCATCGTGCATCTCCGCGGCCTCGGTCCGGAGAAAGAGTTCGACGCTATCGAGGCCCGCGCGGAGCGATGCGAGCTGACGCACTAGGCATGCCAAGCAAGACGGCCGGCATTTCCTACTGTGCGGCGGCACGGCTCGGACGAGTGGTGCTCTCTCACCACCAAATGAAGACTTGGCGGTGCAAATGCCCCAACGCTTGCACGACCGGCGATCGGCTTCCTGACAACCAAGTTGCAGACTTAATTCTTGGCTAGGCCGTATTTCTGGATGCGGTAGCGCAGGGTTTCGCGCGTCGTGCCGAGAGCCCTTGCCGTCGCCATCACGTTGTGGTCGTGACGATCGAGTGCCGTCTGGATGATGTGGCGGTCCATGTCCTCGAGTGCCATGGAGCCGTCGAGCGGCAGGCAGAGCCAATCCCCGTTCTCCTTGCCCTGCACATGAGAGATCATCGTCAATGCGGTGGGGCCGATCTGCAGCCACTCGCCCGGCAATTCATCTCCACGCGAGAGCAGCACGCAGCGCTCGATCACATTGCGCAGTTCACGCACGTTGCCCGGCCAAGCGTAGGTCATGAGCCGCGCCATGATGTCGGCGCCTACGACGCTCACCGTTTTCCCGGCTTTCGCATTGAACTCCGCGATGAAGGGTGTAACCAGCTCCGCGATATCTTCCCTGCGCTCGCGTAAGGCAGGCAGAACGATCTCGATCACGGCCAGGCGATGATAGAGGTCCGCGCGAAATTGCCCTTGGTCGACCGCGGACTTCAAGTTCCGATTGCTTGCAGCGATAATTTGCAGATCGACCTTGATCTCACGCTCGCCGCCGAGCCGTCTGACGCGGCGACTTTCGATCGTCGTCAGAAGCTTGGCCTGCAGATGAGCATCCATTTCGCTGATCTCGTCGAGAAATAGTGTGCCACCGTCGGCCTGCTCCATGAGTCCGCGATGGGAGCCCTTGGCACCCGTGAACGCGCCTTGCTCGTGTCCGAAGAGCTCGGATTCCAGAAGGTCCTTCGGCAATGCCACACAGTTCACCTCGACGAATGGGCCATCGCTGCGCAATCCGGAATAGTGAAGAATGCGGGCAACTAGCCCCTTTCCGGTGCCGGTCTCGCCCCCGATCAAGACGCTCGACAGCGGCAGGTCCTGCAACTGCCTGACCAAATCGCGCACCTGCTGCGCCCGCTGGCTCGATCCGATGAAGGCATTCACCGAAAAGCGAGTCTGCTCGGACGACGTCTGCTCTTTCAGCCGGCGCTGAGCGCGGGCGCTGCGCGCGGCAGTCGCAATCACAAGGTCGAGCGTCTTGAACTCGGTTGGCTTCTGCAGAAAATCCACCGCGCCGATGCGCTTGGCGCGCTCGGCATCGGCCGGCTCGCCGTACCCCGTGAGGAACACCCACTCGCTTGTCTCGCCTTCGGTGCGCGCCTTCTCGAGCAGATCGAGTGCGTTGCCGTCCGGCAGCGTCATGTCCGACAGAACGACGAGCGGCGCAATCCGCGAGCGCAACAGCAGCTGTTCGGCGTCTCGCAGTGTTCTCGCCAGCATCACGTGCCAGCCCTCGCGCTGGAAGTGGCGCTTGAGCTCGCTGCCGAACAGGCTCTCGTCCTCGATGATGAGTAGGGTGTCCATCATTGCGGTTGCTTGCAGCTGATGACCAATGTGGCGACTGCTCCTCTCGGCTTGCGGTTCGCGAGCTCGAGCCGTCCCTTCATCGTGCGCGCCAGGCGCTGGACCGTCGATAGCCCGAGGCCGGTGCCGCCGATCCGTCCGGTTACGAACGGCCTGGCACCGTGTTCGAGGATCTCGCAGGGGAAGCCCGGACCGTCGTCGATGACGGATACGCGCAATGTGTTGCCGCTATTTGATGCCGTCACAGTGATGGCTCCCGGCGCGTCGCCGATGGCCTGAGCGGAATTGAGCAGCAGATTGAGCAACATTTGTCGCAAGCGATCACGCTGGAGCCGGCACTGCATCGTCTCACCGATCTCGTTCTCGAGAGCGATCCGGTCCGGAATCTGGTAGCGCAGCAGGGAGAGAAGGTCGGCGACGAGCGCCCGAATTCCGATATTCTCGCACACCTCGGGCGACCGGTTGGGCCGCAGTAGCAATTGGTCGAGCAGCCTTGCCATCCGCGCGACCTCGCCGCCCACCAGATCAAGGCGCTCGCGCTGATCGGGCTCCTTGCAATCCTCCCTCAGATTGACCAATGCCATCTGGATCCCGGCCAGGGGGTTCTTCAGCTCGTGCGCGACGCGGGCACTGATCTCGCCTACCGCCGCCAGCCGATCGGCCTCGGCGAGCTCATGCTGCTGCCGGATGAGCACCCCCGCGGCGTCCTTCACCATACTCTCTAGCCGCACCTGATACTGCTGGTTCTCGGTCAGCGCGGCCGCAAGCTGGTCCACCAGTCGGTTGTAGCTCTCCATGATCGGCCGCAACGGCACGCCGACCTTGCCCACCTGAGCCGGGCGGCGGCGCCCCTCGCCGATGAGGGCGAGAAGGTTATTGAGATCGCGCAGTGGTTGGCTGACTCGCTCGCGCAGGAGCACAAACACCAGCAGGGCCGTGGTCGGCAGGACCAGGAGAGCGCCCACGGCGAGCGCAAGCTCGACTTTGGCGTCGCTCTTGAAGGTCGATAACGCGCTCTGTCTGGCCGCCCGCTCGCCGTCGAGCACCTCCCCTATGCGGATGCGGGCGAAATCCAGGCCGGCGACCGAGACGCTCCCGCTAGACAGCGTCTGCGCCAGGGCGCGCAAGCGGTCCAGCGCCGTGGGATCGGAAAACTCGCCCGCGTCTATCACCTGCGCGAGCTGCTTGCGAATCCCGGCCAGTTCCTCCCGCGTGACGCTGGCACCCCGATCAGCCACCAGCTCCTTGATAGCGCGGTCGATGCCAACCAGGCGGACTTGCTGCTCGAGATGTTGCCCCAGAGGTTCCAGTCGCTGGATGCCGCTCCACGCGACCGCCACCAGCAGCCCAAGTGCTACAAGAAGGGCCAGACCAAACAGGGTCGCGAGAAGTTGCGTCGGGCCGCGCAGCAATTCGCGCACCACGGTCGGCGGTCCCAACGCCGCGCCGGCTGGAAGCTCTCGTGTCGGCTGATCCTGCGTGGCCGGTCTCCTCGACGGATGACTGGTTCCTATATGCGCCGTCGCTGGTCGCCCGACAACGTCTTGCCGGGGATCTTGTTGTCGGCGGATGCCCCTTCGATGACGTTTTGAGCTCCCAGGGCAAGGTGGCAGGCTGGTGGAAGTAGCGGCTTCTCCTCGGGCACCACGTCGAGGATGCGATGCTTGCCACCCTTGATCTCGAAGATGACTCAGGGGCGAAGGTTTGTTGGTCCTCCCTCGCGCAGGGATTTGTAGTCCTGCGGAAAGTCATCCCCCTCTTTCATCTCCATCCTTCCAGAACCTCGCCCGGTTCCATGGTATCCTTTCGAGCAGGTCGGGGGGGGCAGGTGATGGCAGTAGAGACCACGAGCGCCAAGCGGCGGCCCTCGGCGGCGGCCAATAGGATCTGCACCCGCTATGCCAATCCGCGACCCTTTTGATTGCCACGCAATGGTTGCTTGTCCCGAAGGGTCGTTGGTGCAAGAGCACCACCTTTCGGATAGGTAGCGGTGGAAATCCACCGCGTCATCACTTGTCGCTCATCGGGGACCTTCCCGCCCTTGGAACGGTTCTCGCCCCCGTTTAGGTCCCGCCCGCCGACATCTTGGGGTCGACGCACGCTCGATGGCGTCGTCCGGTCTGAGCGGCGCGCCACCCTGGCTGGCAGTGGGTAGGCCACCAGCTGGAGCGCGATCAGCATTGGCGCTCCGGTAAGATCACACGACCATCGTCACACTGCAATTTGGGCCGAGACGCGAATGGCTACCGTTTTCAGCCCTGACCGACAGGAACTGCGACGAAGCGGGGGCCATTGGCAGTCTTCAAACGCAGAAGAACGGAGTTCTTCCCGTTCTTCCTCGCCTCGTTGAGATCGCTACTGAACTCCTGGGGTGTCGACACGGACTTGCCTCCGACGCCGAGGATCACGTCGCCTTGCTGTACCCCTTTCCCGGCTGCGGTACCTTCGGGATCGATCTCGACGACGACGACGCCTTCCGATCCGGCACCGGCCACTTCGTCGGCGGGAGCGAGGGACATGCCGAGCCCTGGCTCGCGATGGTTGGCTTGTGCGCTGCGTTTGGCCGGTTCGTTGGGGATCGTACCAATCGTTAGTTCCACCGTCCGCTCCATACCGTTTCGTCGCGTGAGGATCTTCACCGATTTGCCAGGGCTTTCGGCGGCAACCTTGCGGGCGAGATCGCGTGAATCGTTGATGGCCGCATCATCGACCATGAGAATGACGTCACCGTTCTCCAAACCGGCCTTCGCCGCCGGTCCACCGCTGCGGACCTCGTCGACGAGGGCGCCCTTCGCTTCCTTGAGGCCAAGACTGTCGGCGATGTCGCGCGTTATGGGTTGGACCGTGACCCCGATCCATCCGCGCGTCACCTTACCTTTGGTCTCGAGTTCGCGGGCGACGGTCTTGGCTGTCTCGGCGGGAATGTCGAAGGCGATACCGATCGAGCCGCCCGACGGCGAGTAGATTGCCGTGTTGACGCCGATCACCTCACCGCTGAGATTGAAACTGGGGCCACCGGAATTCCCCTTGTTCACCGGGGCGTCAATCTGCAGATAGTCGTCGTAGGGACCCGAACCGATGTCGCGACCGCTCGCCGAAATGATGCCTGCCGTGACCGTGCCTCCGAGACCGAAGGGATTTCCCATGGCCAGGACCCAATCACCCACGCGAGGCTGAACGTCGGCAAAACTCACGAAGGAGAAGTTGGAGCCGCTCACCTTGAGGACAGCCAGATCGGTCTTGGCATCGGTGCCGACGATCTTTGCGGAATAGGTCTTGCCGTCGATGGTCTTGATCTTCACGCTCTTGGCATGATCGACAACGTGGTTGTTGGTGAGAATGTAACCGTCGGACGAGATGAAGAAGCCCGATCCCTGTGCCTGGACGATGCGCGGCTGTGTTGTCAAGCCGGGCTCGCCGAATTGCCGAAAGAAGAACTTGAAGGGGAAGCCTGGTGGGAAGTTGTTGTCTCCTCGCTCGCCTTCGCCAAACAACTCGACTCCGCCTTCCTCCTCGGCGTTGACATAGACCGATACGACGGCGGGTTTCACGCGAGCGACTAGATCGGCGAAGCTCGGCAGCTGCAGGGCTGGGCTCGTGGCTGACACGGACGCTGCTAACGCACGCGAGGGCGCCGCCAGATCGACAATGCGCCCGCGCTCGGCTGCTCCCACAGCGCCAGCAACCAAGGCGATAGCCGCGAGGCTCACCGCGGGAGCCCTGAGCCGCCGCGCAAGTCGACGACCTTGCGAGCGATGCGCTTCTTTGTTGGGTGCGGATTGATGCTCGATGCTCATAGCCTTTCTCCTTCATCGACGGGTCGCAGCTGTTTTCAGCCGCTTTTTTCACGAGTGGTCCGATCGCCGCCGAAATCAGCTCTCACGCTCACACGCGGCTGACCTGCGTTATGATGGTGAATGCGATGCGATCCAGGTCTTGGCCTGCTCGATCTCGTAATCGTGGAATATGCGAACATTGCCGCGCATGAACGGCGCAAACAGCCAAACCGCCTTGCGCACCCAGGTCACGTCGGAGACGACAGCGAGGCGCCCTACGTCGCGCCAGTGTTTGAACGCGAACTCCGTGCCATTCCCGAGCGCGTCGCTCGTAAAGTCCTCGAAGTCACGCCCAAACAGCAGCAACATCGGGATGTGCCGGTGCGACGCGGAGTGGCTGGCCACCAAGGGCAACAGCATCTGTTCGCAATCGGTAGGGGTCACGGCCCCCTTCGCCGTCAGACCCACCGTTCCAACCGGCATGTCGTCGATGATCTGGAACATGCATGAACTCCCTTCCGCGTTTTGTCCTCGCCCACCCGCAAATCGGGTTCGATCCGCAACGCATGAGCCGTGCCAGTGCAAAAGAGCTGATGACGATTGAATTTTCTCGATCGCCGGGAGGCGCTTGGTTGCGCCGCACCACCGCGACGTCTGCGAGCTGGTGGATTCACACCAACCCGTCGGCGGTTCGAACCGGTCGCGCTCACCACAGAGGCGAAGGTGGCGCCGTTGCATTCATTCATTCTGCGGCAGCTGGTCGCGCATCATGCCGGCGCCAGGAATACGCCCAACGTGGGAAATCGGTGGCGCAAGACGAGCGAAACGCCTGTGCGAGTTGCGTCGGAGCGGCGCAACTCCAGCCGTGCTCACGGGGCATTTGGTCCTCCTCGACGGTGTTGGTGGTGGAAGAGCACCATTCCTGGCTGTTGATCCAGCGATTCCGACCCGGACTTCCTGCAAGCCGATACGACGCCACTAGTGGCACGATAGATGCTCATGAAGACGTGTCTGAGAGCGGCGCATCACGCTCTAGTTTGCAGAGTCGTTCGGATCGGCAATGGCGCAGTCAGACAGGCGATCCGCGCTCGCGCGCTCGTTTCGACCGGTGATGGGGCCGCCGGCACCTGGAGCCAAGCTGCGAAGGAGATGGTGTCGTGATTGCCACCAGAGTGTCCGGCTCATCGCTATCCGAGCAACAGCACCATGTGCAGCTCAAGCGGGCCGTGGTCGCGAGCACCATCGGTACCGCGATCGAATGGTATGACTTCTTCCTCTACAGCACCGTGACCGGGCTGGTTTTCGCGAAGCTCTTCTTCCCACACTCGGATCCTCTGGTCGGAACGCTCGACGCATTTGCCATCTACGCCGTGGGGTTCGTTGCCCGCCCAGTAGGTGCCGCGATCTTCGGACACTATGGAGACCGCATCGGCCGCAAAGCGACGCTCATCGCCACGCTTCTGCTGATGGGATTGGCGACGTTTGCCGTTGCTTTCGTTCCCACTTATCAGAGCATCGGTATCTGGGGTGCTGTCATCCTGACCGTCCTGCGCTTCGTCCAGGGGGTCGGTGTCGGCGGGGAATGGGGTGGCTCCGTCCTCATGTCCATGGAGTGGGCGCGCTCCAACGACACACGCGGATTCATCGCCTCCTGGCCACAGTTCGGCGTGCCCTGTGGTCTCTTCCTCGCCAATTTGGCAGTCCTTGCCTTCAGCCAGATGTCGGGCAACGAATTTCTGGCTTGGGGATGGCGCGTTCCATTCGGAGCCAGCATCATTCTTGTCGGCGTCGGGCTCTACATCCGGCTCGGCATTCTCGAGACTCCGACGTTCCGGCATCTCGTGGAGCAGAACCGAATCGAGCGCACCCCGATCCTCGAGGTGATCAAGCGACAGCCCAAGGAGATCCTTCTCAGCGCGCTGCTGCGAATGGGAGAGCAGGCTCCGTTCTACATCTTCACCGCCTTCATCTTCTCCTACGGCATCGATACTTTGCACGTCTCGCGGGACTTCCTGCTCATCGCCGTGCTGACGGCGGCCGTCGTGTCGTTCGTCTCGATCCCGTCTTTCGGATACGTCTCCGATCGGATCGGCCGCAAGAACATGTACCTGCTCGGCGCAGCTGCGACCGGCGTATTTGGGTTCGTCTACTTCGGCATGCTGAATACGGGTTGGCTACCCCTCATCTTCCTGGCGATCGTCCTCTCGCTCGTTCCTCACGACATGATGTATGGCCCGCAGGCCGCGCTGATCGCGGAGTCGTTCACCGGCCGCCTGCGCTATAGCGGCGCTTCCCTCGGTTATCAGCTGGCCTCGGTCATTGCTGGCGGCCCGGCCCCCCTCATCGCGACCTGGCTATTCGGCCGTTTCCACTCGGCACTTGCGATCGCTGCCTACATTCTGGCCTGCTCGATCTTGAGCCTCATCGCGACCGCCCTGATGCATGATTACACGGGCAAGGATATCGCGGCCGAATATGCCTAACGCCGGGAGCACCGCCCGGGATCCATGGACCAACCGACGACCGCCAGGAGAGAGACAATCTGACGAACCTCTTCGCGAGGCGCTATGCCTGCGCAGAATTGCAACTGGCCGAGGTCTCTCGGAACGAGTGGTCTCAATCGGCTTGCGATCTGGGCTCGACGGCGCGCCCCGTCTGACCGGGCAGCATATCGAGCAGCGCACGCTCCCGCTCGCCACCTCTGGCGGCTGCTGATCCCTCGGGCAAGTTGACCGAACTCGCATTTTGATGGGGCTGTTCAAAGACGCTGAAGCTGTTCTTAGTTGGGCTCCAGGGGTATGTTTGGCGCCCAAGCGCGAACTGCCTCCCAGCCAATTGTGTGGAGCCGATCATGCGCATCCTTGCTCTCATTGGCGCCTTGGCCATCATCATCGGCATAGTTACTGGCATCTACTTCTTCGCCGGGTTCTACAGCGTCGCGGCATCCACCGAAGACTCCGGGCCGGTGGCGTGGGCTCTGAGCCGAGTGCGCACCGCATCCATCGCGCGGCGCGCAGGAGGCCAGCCCCCGTTCGCGCTCGATGATGTCGCGGCCATTCGGGATGGTGCACGCCACTATGCCCGGTATGGTTGTGCACACTGCCACGGTGCACCGGGGGTCGAGTGGTCGAAGTTTGCCGACGGGCTGAATCCGGGCCCGGCCGATCTCACCGAGATTGCCAAGGAACGTCAGGTCCCGGCCATATTCTGGGTCGTGAAGAACGGTGTCCGCATGACCGGCATGCCGAGCTTCGCCAAGGCCGGAGTGCCGGATAGCGAACTATGGCAGATCGCGGCTTTCGTGAAGAAGCTGCCGGCCGTGTCGGACAGCGATTACAAGAGTTGGACCGCGGCTCCTTCGCAGCAGTGACGAGCCTTGGCTCGCAGGGTCGGTTTCGCACGAAAAGTTCGACCTGAGGTGGTACTGAGGCTGCGGCCGCGGACACCGAACAAGGCACCGACGCCGACGCTGGAACTGCAATTCGGCCCGCCGTCGGCGTGATTGCTTGTGCTGCGTGTTCGCCAATCGACTCATCGCTGGCAGAGCCTTCGCGGACCGCCATCGTAGGGCTGATAGGTGCAATCCTCACGGCGGAACGAAGTGTAGGTCTGGGCGCAGGCGTCATAGTTGCACTGCGGGTTCGATGGATTGGCATTGTCCGCGGAACGTTCCGCCGGCTCGATTTGAGCCGTGGCGTTCGCCGGCATCTCGCATTGCCTTCGCTGACCTCCGCCGTAGGGCTGATACGTGCAGTCCTCGGCGCTGAAGGACTGATATTTGGCGGCGCAAGCGCGGACATCGCACGCCGGCCGCTGTGGGGCGCCCTCGGCAGCGCCCGGCGCGTTGGTTTCACTTGGCGATGGAGGCTTCTCCGGGGAGGAAAGTTGAGGGGCCGCCTTCGTCATGAAATCCTTCCACATCACGGCAGGCAGCGAGCCGCCGGTCACCTCGCGCATGGGAGATCGATCGTCGTTGCCCACCCATATGCCGACCACAAGGGATTCATTGAATCCAATGAACCAGGCGTCGCGGTTCTCCTGGGTCGTTCCGGTCTTGCCCGCCGCAAAGCCATCGAGAGCTGCCTCGCGAGCGGTACCGCGCGCGACGGGAAGCTGCAGCAGCCCCGTCAGCTTCCCCTGCAAGTCGCCCAACGGTTGCTGCGGCCCCATGAGAGGCCCGACCGACATCAGCCGCGGTTGCCTCGGCGACGCGAATGAGGCAACTCCCCAAGGCCGGACTGGCGCCCGACCCGCAAGAACGGCGGCGTAGGCGGCCGTCAGGTTGAGGAGGCTCACCTCCGATGAGCCCAAAGCCAGGCTCGGGACCTTCGGCAGAGGGGTGTCGATCCCCAGATCGCGCGCGGCAGTGATGACCTTGTCCAATCCGACCTGCAGGGCCAGCCGGACTGCCGCCGTATTGATGGAACGCGCAAAGGCATCGGCGAGCGTAACCGTTCCGTACTGACGACCTCCATAGTTCTCCGGCTCCCAGCCGTTTACCGCCGGTGCGGACGCATCGATCGTGTCGTCCAGCTTGGACCCATTGCGCAGGGCGGCCATATAGACGAAGAGCTTGAACGCCGAGCCCGGCTGTCGCTTTGCCTGGACCGCTCGGTTGAATTGGCTTTCCTTGTAGTCGCGGCCCCCCACCATAGCCACCACGGCGCCATCTGGCCGCATAGCGACGAGCGCCGCCTGCGACACGTTGCGAGTAGCGTTCCTTCGCAAAGCATCGTCCACCACCTGTTCGGCGAGGGCTTGCAACCCGGGGACGAGGGTCGTGCGCACCCGCATTTGTCCAGGGAAGTCCCCAGTGACGGCCAACGCCTCTTGGGCCACCCAGTCGGAAAACCAGGTGCCGCCCGCCGTCTCGACCCGATGCTGTTTGAGCGCCGCCGGATGCGCCTTGGCTTCGTCTGCGGTCTTGCGGTCGATCATGCGGTTCCGCACCATGGCGTCGAGAACCAGGGCCGCGCGCTCGTAGGCGAGACCGGGGTTCTGCAGCGGGTTGAAGCGGGAGGGCGCCTTGATCAGGCCTGCCAGAAGCGCCGCTTCGGAGAGCGTGAGCTGCGACGGCGCTTTGTCGAAGTAGAGCAGCGCCGCGGCCGGCACGCCCTGTGCGCCGGCGCCCATGTAAATGCTGTTGAGATATCGCGTCAGAATTTCGTCCTTGCTCAAGCGTAGCTCGAGCCACATCGCCAGAAACACTTCGCGCAGCTTGCGCCCGTAGGTGCGCTCGTTGCCGAGATACCGCAGCCTGGCAACCTGCTGGGTGATCGTGCTGCCGCCCTCCACAATGGTGCCCGCGCCGTAGTTGCGGCGGGCCGCCCTCACGATGCCCTGGAGATCGACGCCCCAATGCTCGTAGAATCGCCGGTCCTCGATGCTGAGAACCGCTTTCACCAGAACTTCCGGAAACGCCTCTCGCGGAGCATCAGCCAGCCTCAGAGGCCCGATGCGTCCAAGTGGCGTCCCATCCGCGGCTTCCAGGGCAATGGACCGGTCGCGCTCCCTGGCGGCAGCATCATCCAGCGGGATATCATGCAGCACCCACAACATTGTCGCCGCCATGGCCAGCAGGCCAATGCCGGCCAAGATCGCGAATGCCGCGACAAACGTGAAAAGAGGATTTCGGCCGGCACTGGGAGGTCGATCCGGTCGTCGTGCGCGAGCCGCTGCCCGCCGGTCAACGAGGCGACGGCCGAGGGTCGCCAGGTCTCGGCGCATAGCGTGCAGAAACACCTTGGCTGCGGTCCTTGTGTGAATCCCCGTGCCGCCATCAGAAGGAGAACCCTCAGGGGTGGCGCGCTCGCCGTGATCCTGGAAACGATTTGGCACCGAGGTTATCCGGTCTCATTGCAGGACGATCGACAGCAGGGCCAGCTGTGAAACGATTGTTGCGCGATCCGGTTGCACAGGCGAAGCCATAGAGCGGCGCGGCAAGCTTCTGCTGACGGGTCCAGCAGGCTCGACTTTTTGCCGCTTGCCTGTCCGCAGCAGCACAACGCCCCCGGCAGTTTCCGCGCAGCGTGGAGGTTGCCTTGAGGAATCTCCGGGGTCTTCCCCATCCTTCTGTCTGGAACCGTGCTCGGGCTAATGGTCAGGGGCTTCAGCTCGCGAGCGTTGTGCCTTGACGGTGTCGTTCGGGCCTGGCCTCAGCGCGACCATCCACTTTCTCAATCGCCTGCGGCGCGAGGACAATCCCACCGCCGACCCCGCCCTGGCTGTCGCGCAAGCAGCAACGGTGCCGGTCGGACCAGCCCTGATCGTGACCACGGTCGTGCTCACCTGCGGCTTGGTCGTCATGGTGGTCTCCGACCTGCCGTCCCTGCGCCTGTTCGGCTGGTTGAGCGCATTCGCCATGATGTCCGCGTTGGTGGCCGACTTCATGATCTTGCGACCGACGACGACATTTCTGACACGGCTCGCTCGTCGAGGGGGTGCAGTCAGCAAGCGAGAGTCCGCTGTTCGCGAGCTCTCGGCGGACTGACGCTTCGAGTCTTCGGACAGCCGCTCCGACTGAGGTCAACCTACTAATGCTCGAATACTTCCGTGGGCCGACGTCCGCGGCGCGGTCGACAAGCAAGGTCAGGTCACCGGCGGAGCTGCTTTGGCAGGCTCGGAATTGGGCCGGAAGAGGACATCCGTCCGCATGCCCGGCAGCAAGGGTACGCTGCCGTCGAGATCGATCAGAACGCTCATTACACCCACATTGGCTGCCTGGTGCGCGTGGCGCAGACCCTCTGTCGGTATCGCGAGGATGGGCGCGATCTCCGCCACCTTTCCATTGAAGTCCTTGCCCGGGTAGGCATTGCAGCGGACCACTGCACTCTGACCGGGTTTGATCTTGGCCACGTCGCGTTCGTCGACCTCGGCCCGGACGCGCATCTTCGACATATCGGCCATGATGACGAGGGGGCTACCGGCCGCCGGCGTGACCACATCGCCCACTCTCGCATTGACCTCCAATACTGTGCCGGCAAGGGGCGCGCGGATGCGGGCCTCATCGAACTCTGCTTGCGCCTCCGCCACCTTGCTTCGATCGTCGATGACCTTGGCTTCCAGGACGTTCGGGGCCGGCACGTCTCCTTTGGCGCGCAGGGCGGCCAAGCTTGCCTTCTCTAGGCGTAAGCGAACGAGCGCGTCCGCAAGTTGCCGGCGGGCAGCAGACAATGGCCGACCGGCATCGGCGCGCTCCCGACTACTAGCGATCGCGTCGTCGAGTCGCAGGCGAGCCCGGTCGGCCGCGCGTTGAGCATCGAAGGCCGCATCTTCGGCCTTGGTGACGCTCTCGCGCCCAGGCGTGAGGGGGTGCGCGTCGCGCTCATGCCTGCTCGCCGCCGCCTCCGCTTCCGCAGCCCTGAGGCGAGCGCGAACCTCCTGGTCCCCGAGTTGGACCAACAGGTCGCCCTTCTCCACTCGGTCGTTTTGCTTCACGGCAACCTTGTCGACGCGGCCGTCGATGCGCGTGCCGAGCTGGATTAGGCCCGAAGCGGGCTCTACGCGCCCGGGCGCGGCGGCTACCCACTGCGGGACGATTACGGGCGCAGTGTTTCTCGCATGTGCCGGTCCTGAGCCCAGGGCCAATCTCCAAAAGACAGCGCTGGACGCAGGGACAAGCGCAGTTGCGGTGATTGCAGCCACGAACAGCAACGAGGTAAGTCCCGCAATGACGAGCCGCTTCGTGATCATCACCAGGGGCATCCTGGGCACACCGCGTCGGTCGACCACGGTGCAGTCGCCTTCGCTGCACTCCGAGAGACGACCAGCAGGCGCGTCCGCTTGCCGGCTATCAGGGTCTCTGTTCTGCACCGACATCCGATGTTGGCCAAGCCTACGCGCACGCGTCCACGCACGAGCCGTGCCAGAACGTGTGGGGCGCAATGGCTGGGCATGTCCACTGGCGGGGCCCTGGCTCGGTTGAATCGCACCACCACCTTTGGATGGAACGGTTGGGAGCCACCACCCGGACGTGGCTACCAGTTCGAGGCGTCCTTCGTGTCTTGCGTCAGAGTGACCGGTGGCGACGCTGGCTGGAACGCACAATATCCCATTACGTTGCTGTCCATGTGGACGACCTTTCCGCGCGGACTCCACAACGCGCGGTCGAGCGCCATCCGAGGGCGACAGCTGATTGAGGCAGCCGGCCGAGATGGACTGGCCCCAGCAATCCAGAGCCGTCTCAGCGCGCCGCATCGTGTCGATGCGCGACGCGCGGGCACTAGGTCGGCTCGAGCGCGTGCGTCTGCGACGGTTGCTACGCGAGAGCGGCGCTACCCTCATCGCCGCTGCCGGTGTTGTCGGCGCCGCTGGCGGTAGCGTCGCATCCGCTATGGTTTCCGCCGCCGACTATCTGCACGCGCTGCTGTTCGGCCTTCCCGACGATGCCCGACTCAGCGCGATTGGCACGCTCAACCCTCAGCGGATGTTCGTTATGTTGGCGGTGGGGGGACTGCTGGTCGGCCTGCTCACGGCCCTGCGCCGCAGGCGAGTGGGAAGCATCGTCGATCCGATCGAGGCCAATGCGCTACATGCTGGCAGGATGTCGAGTTGGGATAGCGCGTTTGTGGCAATCCAGACCGTGCTCTCGAGCGGCTTTGGTGCTTCCCTCGGGTTGGAGGGCGGGTTCACGCAGGCAGCCGGCGCCATCGGATCTGCCGCGGGTGTCATGATGCGACGGCGGCGACATGACGTGCGCATGCTGGTCGCAGCCGGGGCGGCAGGCGCGATTGCAGGGGCTTTCGGTGCACCGACTGCGGGCGCTGCCTACGGCTTCGAGCTCATACTAGGAAGCTACACGGTCGCCAACCTTGCCCCGATCGTCGTCGCCGCGGTGGCGGGAACGTATGCATCTCAAGCCATTTTCGGACAGGGTTACCGCATTTGGCTCGGGACCCTGCACTTTGCAGGTGGCAGACAGTTCCTCCTGCTCCTGCTCCTCGGGGTCGCCTGCGGCCTGCTCGCCGTGGCGCTCATGCGCGGCGTTACCGCAACCGAGCGCCTCTCCAGCTCGGGCGGGATCGCAATCCGTTTCAGACCATTCGCCGGCGGTCTGATCGTGGCAACCCTCGGCTTGCTGACACCTCACGCGCTCGGGTCTGGCCACGGCGGAATTGAGTTGGTTCTGACGTCGCCGTGGACAATCACCGCTCTGGCGCTCGTGCTGGGGGCAAAGATCCTGGCTTCCGCAATATCTGTCGGGTCGGGCTTCCGGGGAGGTCTCTTTTCGACCTCCCTGTTCTTGGGAGCGCTAACTGGATCGCTCATCGCTCGAAGTGCGGTGGATGTCGGCCTGCTTCCGGCGGACGACACCGCCCTCTTCACGCTGGTGGGCATGGCAAGTTTCGCCGCCGCCGTGATTGGCACGCCTATGACCATGGCGCTCCTGTCGGTCGAAGTGACCGATTCGCTCTCCATCATAGGCCCTGTGCTCATTGGCGTTGTTGTCGCCGTGCTGACGGTCCGGCGCGTGTTCGGGTACTCGTTTGCTACTTGGCGCTTTCACTTGCGAGGGGAGGCCATTCTCGGCGGCGAAGACATTGGTTGGGTGCGCGATACCACGGCGAGCAGTCTCATGCGGCGGGATCTTGCCGTCGTCCCTGCCGGTGCGGGCCTAGACGAAACCAGGGCGCAACACCTGTTGGGATCGACGAAATACATCGCCGTCGTCGACGATAAGGGCGCCTTTCTCGGGCTTCTCGACGTCGCCGGCATCCACTCGTTGACCAACGGCAACGGTGCCCTTGTGGACCATCTTGTCCACCGCGATGCGATCGTCGAGGCCGACGCCACGCTGGATCTGATCCTACCGCTGTTCGAGAAATACGAGACAGAAACCCTCGTCGTCGTCGACAATATGCAATCCCGCCATGTGCAAGGGTTGATTACAGAAGCCTTTGCTTCACGCCGTTATCGCCAAGAACTCGAACGCCGCCAGCGCGAGATGTTTGGTTGACCGTCGTAGGTCTGCCGAGGTGCTAGGTGTGGCTCAGTGCCGCGCGACTGCGCCGAGGCAAGCTCGACGATTGCGGCAGCAGGCAGGGCACCACATATCAGGTGACACGCGCGATCTACCGAGGTTGCGTCATGCCTACCGCGAGCCCCTGGGGCGATCCTAGCCCGAAGCGACCGCGCTTCCGCCGGCCCGGGCCGCTTGTGATCTTGCTGCTCCTCGCCCTTCCGCTGCTTGGCTATCTGGGCGGCGGCTACCTGGAGCAGCATGCACTCAATACCCCGAAGACACGTCTCGGCGTCGCAATCAGGGCTCTCGACAGCGGATACGACCGGACGGCGTTGATGCTGTTTCAACCGTTAGCAGACAAAGGCGACGCCAAGGCCGAATTCCACTTGGCCGTCATGTACGAGCACGGCTGGGGCACTTCGAAGGATGCCGGCAAGGCCGTCGACCTCTATGCCAAGGCGGCCAAGCAGGGGCTCGTGCCCGCGCAAGCTCGGCTTGGCGAAATCTATTTGCATGGGACGCTCGTGCTGCAAGATCTCGCGAAGGCGCGGCTGTGGTCCGAAAAGGCAGCCAGAGCGGGAAGCACCGATGCGCAGCTGGAGCTGGCTGACATCTACGACCGTGGACTTGGGGTTCCCGCGGATCCTGTCGAGGCCTATGCTTGGAACGCCGTCGCTGCGGCACGCGGCAACACGTTGGCTGCCAGCCGACGCGACAGGATTCTGAGAACACTGACATCCGACAATCAATCCAGGGCGGAGGCTCGCGCCAATGTTCTCGAAGCGTCGCTCAGGCCGCCGTCGGCGCCGCAGCATCCCTCGACGTAAGCTGCGAAGCGCGTAACGTTCAGGCGTAACGTTCAGTGTGGGCCACTCGCCTTCCCGAGCTGGACCGGCCGCAGTATGAAGGCCATCGGAACGGCGAGTGCGCAGATCACGGCTAATGCCCAGAAGACATCGATATACGACAGGAAGACGGCCTGCTGCTGGATCGTGCTGGCGATCCACTCGAACGCCCGCGACTGGGCATCGAAACTGTTCGAGCCCTGCCCCACAAAATACTCCGTCGCATGCCGCAACGCCTGCTGATAGTGAATGTCGGAAGGGATCACGTGTTCCGCGAGCCGGCTGTGATGAAACTGCTCGCGCCGCTGTTGCAGAGTTTGCGTCAGCGCCACGCCGATGCTGCCGCCGAGGTTGCGGGCAACGTTGAAGAGGCCCGCCGCCTGGTTGGTAGACTCTTTCGGCAGTCCCCCATATGAGGCCGTCGCGAGCGGGATGAAGAGAAATGGCAGGCCAGTGCCTGACACATCGATCGGCGCCGAAAATTGATCCCCGCGTCGAAGCCCTCCGCTGCTGCGCTACGCTGCGCAGCTCCGGCCTTCGACGCGCGCTACACCATCGACGAGAGGGGTCTCGATTGCACGCCGCTTAGGGGTGAAGATTCCGCGCC